>Ga0315284_10007677_pt1 | contig 15400 bp, 13 predicted proteins | sample YL17G09_16_MG_FD_203696 | JGI IMG/M metagenome (GOLD analysis project Ga0315284, IMG submission 203696) | Sediment microbial communities from Yellowstone Lake, YNP, Wyoming, USA - YL17G09_16 | ecosystem: Environmental > Aquatic > Freshwater > Lake > Sediment | place: USA: Wyoming | collected... | reverse complement strand
TCTTGCCTTCCTGGGTCATGAGGGCTTTCTTAACAAGCTCATCACGTTGCTCATCAGTAACTGATGGGCGCTGGGACATACCGGTATTAGCGGGCTGCATTTCGTCTAGGATAGAGGCATACTTTACGATATTGGCTAGGGCATCTTTAACCGAACTGGCATTAAGTTCGCCCTGCTTTGAATAAGTGCTGAAAAGAGTCATGGATCTTTGTCCTCCTAAAAAATAGTTTTTTAAAAAATTCCCCTTCCTCATTTTGGGAAGGGGACCTTCCCGTTTACAGAGACTTACAATTACATAGCGGACGTGAAGCTAAACACAATACGAGTTGCAGATAGCGTAGCGCCAACTAGAGAGGGTGGAGTAGTGACTAGGAATGGGCTAGTCTCGAATTCCACTAGATAACCGACATTAGTTGTTTGCTGGCCGGTGCCGGCAGCAGCAGTGAGTAGGCCAGCAGTTGTATAATGGATGCCAGTTCCAGGAACTAGGGCAACGTTAGTTACAACAAGGCCATCAGCGGCTTGACTAACAGCGTCAGTAGAGACGGCATAGATACCGGGCTTATCCCAGCAAGTAACCTTGCCAGAAGCAGCTGCGGTATGGGGGCCGAGGTTGGTACCGGTGGTGCTAAGACCAGCTGGTGTACCGATTACTTGGCCGAAGAGGGTACCATAACCGAGTTTACCATCATCAAGTAGCCACAGTGGGCGAGTAGCTGAGGTAAGGGTTGTGGTAACAGCGGCACGGAGTGCTACGCCAACATAACCATCGAAAACGTCATAAGCAGCTTTCTCAGAGACGGTGTTAGCGCGGGTTTTGTTGGTAAGGGTACCAAGCTCGCCGCCCTTAACAGCATCAAGCTGAGTGTCGACCATATCGAACTGGCCGAGGGGCTGAATTCCAGGTTGATAAATATAAAGTGTCATTACTAAAAATCCTCCAGAATAATTTACTTTGATCAAAAAATCTTACAATCTTTCAACTCAATATTTTTATATTGATAGAAATACTAAACAAAATTAACAAGTTACGAAAAAAAATTTTAACATAGGATTAACATTAACATAAATATATGAAACTATTTATTTTTTTACTTGGTTATGGCTAGTTCTAGGACATCGATATCATTGATAATTTCCCTAGGATCCATAATAATATTGTTATTATTATCGATGATATCGTATGATTTACTTGGCTTTCTACCTTTTTTAGCGACGAAGAGTTTTTCCAATTCCGAGCTAATGAGGCTTTCCAATTCTTTAGCGGCTTGAATTGTTTGTTGGTCTAAATCGCCATTAAGGATAACGTTCCATCTTTTCTTATTGAAGCCGTGTTGAGCTAGGATTTTTTGGAGACCTAGGACATCATTATCGATATTAGATGAAGAGACTTCTTCTTTAGTATCTTTCTTAGCTTCTTCTTCTACCTTATTGACTTGTTCTCCAAGATCTTTTAATTGTTTTTCCATATCGGAGATACCAGTTTTAACATCATTTAATTTAGTTAAAGCTCTTTCGACGGCGCCATATGGCCAAATACTTGGGTCTTCCATTTTTGCTTTATTTACATCTTGAATAATAGAAGGAAAATCGGATATAAATTTTTCAAATTCAATTTTGAATTGCCCTAGGTTTTTTGGATCTGCTAAATTTACAGATTGACAAACCTTCCAGAATGGAGTAAGCGTCTGGACAGCATTCTTGGCTGATGGAGAATCAACTTTCATAAGAACTTCATATAGGTCATTAACATCTGTTTGAAGATCTTCTTGAATAGATGTTACATAAGAACCAAGCATGCCAAGCACACTTAGTGCTGTTCCAAGAGCGCCAGCACCCATCATTTTATTACGAACATTTAAACCCTTGGTGCGCTGGGCAGATGGTACTTTACTAGTCCCACTTTCAATAGGCCTATCATGTTTGTCTAAAATTGGATTTCCATCTTTGCCTTTTAAAAACTTTTTGTCCGTGTCATATCTGGTATCTTCCGGCCCACTTAATTTCTCTCCAATCCAAGGGCCCAAGAACTGAAGCGCTAAAGAAAGCCCAGCAATAATTAATTGAACATAAGCTTCTTTGTGCAAACGGCTACCATCAAAAGGGCGGTAAATCTTTTTAATGGTATTATCGATTCTATTAGCTTTCTTATAGTCGCCAATTGAGTCATAGAAATTGGCTAACTTAACGAGTTCGTTAACGAGTTCAGCATGAACACCGATTAAAGAACCATGTGGCATTTTAGTAGCAACTTCGATATCTATTTTTTGTTGCTCATTGCCATTTTCAACTACGCCGCCTTTACCTTGAGCTTTAGCCGTTTGAACAGTCTTTGGATGCGCTTTCTCTATAATATCTTCTTCTTTAGTGACGCCATACTCTTCTGTCTTTTCATTTCTTGTATGTTTTTCCACGGGGGTATCAGTATAAGGATTGCCAACGACATTAACGCCATCTTCTTTAAGTTTAGATGGGAGAAAGCCTTGTTCTTTAGCAATCTTAACGAATTCCTCCATAACATAGCTGCCATTCCATTGATTTGACATTATGCGAACCTCTCTAATAAATTGTCTAGTTGTGAAGCGTCTGGCTTCTGTTTTGGTTTACTTGCTGGTGTTACTTTAGTATCTTTTGTTTCTTTTACTTCTCCCACTTCAAGATCTGGGAAGAACAGCTGGCCAATTGCTTTGATGTCTGGGGCTATGAAGGAGCCCCAAGTGGCCATATCTTGTATTTCCATACCTTTATTAGCAACGGAGATATTATTTAATAATTTTCTCATTTGGGGAGAATTTTCAATATCAACGTTATATTCTGCTTTAAACTTATCAGTGAAAGAAGTTCCTTGGAAAGAGAATCTATTATTAAGGAACATGACTATGGTTTTGGGTACATTTTGTTCATAATTTTTATAGCGCATGAAGTCGCCGCCGATATCTAAAGACTTTGGCAATGGTGAACTTGAAGACTCAGCTGTGCCGTCTGTAATTGATTTAGCTGCGCCAATTGCTCCACCGGCTATACTGACCCCAATAATACCTTTTAGGAAATTTGCGATAATACTTTTTAATGCGCCAATTAATGAAAAACTGCTTGTAGCTTTGCCCTTTGTAAAGAGACCCTTTAGCCAAGCCCAACCTGGGATTGCGAAAGCTTCTTTAACAATTGTTTCCGCATAAAGTGTTGCGACTATAATATCATTTTGTGTTACATACCCCTTAGATATTTTGATATTGTTTAGCATTTGATTTGCGGCAGTAATACCTGTTGCGTCTGTGAATTTAGCTAAAATGTTTGAACCAAATTCTTCTATGCCATTTTTCATAGAGTCAACAACACTTGTAGCTGCTGTTTCTGATGCAGCATCAACATTATTGATATCTGGAGCTTTATCTTTTCCATAGCCGAGGGCTTTATCGATTAGGATACCGATATTACCTGGGCCATAGCCCATAGCTTCAGCTACATACACGAGGAATCCTAGAACTGGAATTCTACCTGCGAGCCAAGCTGAGCCTACAGTAGAGAATATAGTTTCGAACGGACGGTTTTTGAAGTCAAAGTTATCTTTGACCGTCTCTAGGGCTTCATCTACAAACTCTCCTAAAACTGCTGTTTTGACTAATTGTTCGTTTGTCATTTTGGTTACCTAAATTTTAGACATTTCTTTTTTTATGTATGCTTCAATTTTAGCATTTTCTTTTTCTCTCGGATCACCAGCTGGAAGGCCACTGTGTATGTCTGTAAAAATTTTATCCATTTGCTTTTCAAATGTACCCTTAGTCATACCTTTATCGTTAATATAATTTTTAATCGACTCACTATTAAATACATATGAGGCTTTAGGTGTTAGTTTTTTCATTTCTGCTTTTATTGCCGCCAAGGTAGCATTTGCAGTAGAGAAATCCTGTTGCTTTTTGTTTGGCCCTTTAACTTCAGGCTGTGCCGTTTGGACTGGTTCTCGTACTACTTGTCCTTGTGCGTCAGGTTGCACTAAAGGCTGTTGCGCTTGTGTAGTATCTACCACATCTTCTTGTTTGCTTTTAATAGGAACCTCAAGACTTTCACGCGCTTTCATTGTATCAGGGTTATCCGAATAATACAAAGTTCTTACACCTGACATATCTGTTTTGAAATTATCATACGCTCTAGCATTGAGCGCCTCATCATAGGAATTTAAAATACCCTCATAATGTGTTATATCTTCTTGAGCTAATTCTTTTCCAACAGGGCTTTCCAAAATACTCCTAAGACTAGTTTTTAGGTTTTCTCTTTCAATTAAATCCTTTGCCATCGCCGCTCTCTTTAAGTATTCGCCAAAATGATTAAATCGTGCCGGATAAGATATTCTGTTTTGATAAATTTTCAACTCATTATCTAGCCTTTCCATTTTAATAAGAAAATCACTCCTTCTATCAACAGTTGCTTTACCTTTCCCACCAGCCCCGCCACCTGGTGCGCCTGGCTGACCTGGTGCCCCTGGGGTTGCGCCTGGTACGTTAACCTGTGCTCCGGACGAAATCTTAGTTTTAATATTATTTAATGTTTGAACAACTGGCTGTAACAATTCATTTGTTGCCTGTTCATAACTAATGGTTGGTGTAGTGCCAATATCTGAATACTGTGTTAAAAAAGCTTGTGTTACATCATATAACTCTCTGTTTGTTTTTGGTCCGAACCTACCGTCTACTTTTATTTGGGCAGGCTCTTTTCTCATCTCTCTAATTTCATTTAATAGGGTTTGAATTTGTGTTGCCAATGCACCATCAACATTTTTATTATACTGCCCCGAACCGCCTTTCCCACCGCCGCCGTGACCACCTGCGGATGGCTTGGCGGGGGTCGTCGGGTCAAGCTTACCGTCCAATTCTTCTAGAAAACCCGCACGCTTGGAAATAGAAAACTTACTGTTTGCTATTCTGCCGCCACCAAATTTTTTCTGCAATTTTTGTAAAATTGGATATACGTGACTACTTATCTTATTTGCTTCACGATATGTATTTTCATTTACCATATTTTTTGTACTAAGCTGTGTAGTTAATCCTTTAATTTGAGCATCAGTATCTTGCAAATACTTAGCAACTATAACATCTCCATTTTCACCAAGATTCATTAATTTAATCACTTTGTCTTTATTTGAAATAATAATTTCTTTAACACTTTTTAAATTATAAATTGCATTTTTAATTCCTGTCGCATAGGCTTGATATAAATAATCCACTTCAGTTCCAGAAACCCCTTGCGTCTGTGTTGTTTGGCCCTGTCCTTCTATTGTTGCGCTTGACTGAGCACTATCTCCCTCACCACCTGCTGAATTTATTTCATTTAAAAACCTATCAAAATTTTTCATAAAATTGCCAAACAACCTTGCATCATTTACACCAAGCGCTTTCTCATAAAACGTAGTGCCTGTAAATGGCATCACTACTTGTGCGCCAGGAACAAATCTCTCAACATATGATGTTACAGAATAATAATCACCACCATCAAAATCTGTATTTGATTTCAACAAATCAAACTTTTGTTTTAAAACACCATAAGTCTGTCTTCCAGAAAAAGACTTGTTAATACAATTATCAATAACAGAAATTGTAGCATTAAGATGCTCTTTTAATGTTGGGCCAGCATCTCCACTAGCATAGTCTATTTTACCAAGAAACCCCTGAAGATTTGTTCTAATTCTTTTTAATCCGCTAACAAGAATTTCTTTATCAACAGCAGCATATTTCTTATTAATGGAAGTAGAAGCTGCCTTAGCTACGCCATTATGCAGAAAAGGGTTTTTCTTAATAAGTTCATTAATTGCGCGATCTACTTTTTCTGCGTCTGAGATGTTACCTTCGCTTTCGAGTCTATTCGCTGTAGCGATTAGGCTTTTGATTGTGGAGGCATATTTGCCGGTTGGGTCTTTAGAGACGACGGCGATATTTTTCTTTTGCTGATCTACGGCAGTTTCGACAACGCCGCCATCATTTTGGGCTGGGGCGAGGGTAACGCTACCTTCTGGGTGAGCAGAGTTAAGGAGCTGTTCACCTGTTTCGCCTGTGATGTCATAGAGTTTATCCATGGCTATTTTATAGAGGGAGAGTTGGTTATCGACAGCGATAGCAGCTTTAACTTCGCCCATTTTATCAAGGTCATTAGCCAAAGAGATAAGTTCATTGACTACATGGTTACTGGTCTTGTTCATAGATGCCTCCGATAAGGTAGCTCCTTGCCACATGTTTTCCTTCATCTTCTCATTCATTTCACCGTCACTTACACCTTGCATTAAAGTAGTTTTTAGTGCTAAAATAATTTCATCAATTTTTTCAGGTGATGGTGGTGTTTTGGCACTAATGCCTACAATTAAAGAATTATTTTTCATTACATTAGCCGCATAATACAATGAAGTAAATGTTTTTGGACCCCATGTAGAATCTGCCTTTACATAATTTGCAGCCATAGACTTATGGGTTGGATCATTAGGGCCTTTCTGCTCAAATGAAAGTTTTGCTTTTTTTGCCCAAAAATCAGTTAAAGCATTTTGCAACTCTCTAATTTTTGGACTGGAATAATTATGCTTTTTTACTCCGGGGCCATCTGCTGGAACAAATGCCTTTTTAGATTCATCCCATTTCCAATATGATCCATTTGCCTTACTTTTCCACGTACCGGATTTTGAATCATAATCATAGCCTACACCAGGAGAGTGTTGTTTCACAGAGTTTGCTATTGGTGTAAATGGCATAGGTTGATCTTCAATTACGCTGCCATCACTAAAATAATCCACACCCTCTGCATTCTGAGAAAGGTTCTTAGTCTCAGTGAAATCCATAACTTGATATTTTGATTTAGGAAATAGATTTGGGAATTGTTTCGTAGCTTCTTCCATAACGAATGGAAAATCTTTTCCCTTAAATCTAGGATCATTATAAATGCCCATAAAAGCATTAATTTGTTCTTTTGTGAACTTACCAATTGTTTCCTGTCCAACAACCGAAGATGGCACTGCAAGAGTAGAAGAATCATCAGCTGCTAAAGCTTTTCCAGCAGGAATATTTAATTTAGCTAATGCGGCATCTGCTCCTGTCTGAGCAAGAGCTTCATGAATTTCACTTTTATATTTGTTATAAATTTGATTTACAGAAACCTTATTTAATTTTTGACCAATTGGCCAATTAATCTCACCTTCCCTGATTAACTTATTTAAAGCTTCCCTACTATGCTCACCCCATACACCATCAACAAAGGTTTCAGCTTTAAGATTAAGACCCATTTTTTTACACAAAAACCACACGACAAGTTGAGCATCAGCATCATCTTGATTATATTCTTTAAGACCAGGCCTGCGGCTTTCACTATCTTTATTGGTTGGCTTATAATCAATAGCGCGAGATCTATCGCTCCTGGTAAGCATATCTTCACTTGGTACCTTTCCAGTAACTTTATATTGCGGCATGCTTGTTGCTTTTTCTGCTTCACCTTTTTGAGCATCATTAATATTAGAAGAATCGGGATAAAGATTACCAGGCTGCGGTGTAGCTTCTTTAATCAAACCTGTTTCCAAAGCAATCCTAAAGTACTCATCCATAACTGGACTATAAGTTTTCATTTTATTCTCCCCTCCCATATCTAATATTTAATATTGCTCTTTCTATTCTATAAGCTGCCGTTACGCATCCATTTTCTGCCAGGTCGCAAGCAAGAGATTGTAGTTCATTTGCTAAAACTTTTTCATATTCTGTTTTAACTTCTTCTTTAGGATTAACAAATTCCTCTGTAGCTTCTTCAAGCGCCACTTCTTTGTCTTCTACTTCATCTTCCCAATCACTACCTTCTTCTTCCTCGGTAATAGTTTCTTTTTCAAAATCAACTGGGGCTAATAGTTCAGGATCTGGTCCATCCAAAATACCTTCTGCGACTGCAATTTTTTCAAATAATTGCATGACCTCACTATTAAGCCAAGCATCTCTGTAGTCATCAAAAGACATTTTAAAATCCTCCTTATAGCCACATAAATTCTAGTGTACCTTTTAAGGCACTAGGAGGGCCTGTAACGAAAGCAATACCGGGATGATCCGCTGTTGGTTGCTTTGTTGTCAGCTTACCCTCTGCATTAACAAACAATGTATTATTTAATGGATATCTAGCCAAAGTATCAAACTGATCTGTTTCATAAACTCCACGAGCATACCAAATGGTTATTCTATTACTACCAACAGTAGTATCATCGCCTGGGATATCTGGGATGACATAAACATAATTAACTATTGTCTTTACGCTATCATACTTTTTGTCACCATCGGAATCCCAATTTAACAAGCTGCCTTCTGGCAAAGTAAGAACGCCATTAATTTTATTTAACACTAACCCTTCATAATCAGCAACGAAACTAGACTGCATAATGCCAGCATTTTTAAGAACCTGATGCGAATCTTTACCATTAAAGAAATTATACCCATCAGTATAAACTTCCATACCTGGGATAATAATTATTTCGTCAATAACTGCCTGAGAAAATGCGGTTGATCTGGTATCATCAATTAACCCCAATGGGGCAGAGCCATCAGATAAACCGACAACGATATCATTTCCAATTAACTTTAACTGTCCAACTTGACCCGGCAAAAATGTAGATGTCGGGTCAACTGGATAAGAAAATGGAAGACTATTTCCAACTTGGATTGGTCGTAACACCTTGTCCCCCTATTACTTCTTTGCTGCTACCCTCTTAATGGTCTCATCAATAATATTGGCAAGACCAGCAAAACCATTGTTATCTAGTGCTGAAGCAATTTTAGTCAAATGAGAAATTGTAAAGTCTACAGCAGCGACAACATTATCATCTACTGCCATACCACTCTTATCAACAGAATCACATTCTTGATTATCTTCATGATTCTCATGGCACTCTTCATGGTACTTTGAATCCTGAACCATCTGATCATCATCTGCCTTAAACGTTGCGCCTTTATCGTATGGCTTACCAGCAACAGGATCAATCTTAACAGGTTTGGGCGCTGGTGTAAATGGAGAAAGACCAGGCTTCCTGTCTAGCTTCGGCATAATTTTAGGAGTCAGTGGCTTAACTGGAGCAACTGGAACTGATGGCTTTGATGTATCGCCAAGATCAACACCAAGCGGGTCAAGGTCAGCCTTCTTAAATAAACTTGTGAACTCCTCATTACCTAACGTTTCAATCATGGACTCAGCAATTTCATTTGCATATGAATTTTTTACACTAATGGACATTATAGATATCCTCCTATTAAAGCCCTTTCTTTTTGAATGACTAACTATTATTAGATTTTGTCTTTTCTCTAGCTCTTTCTTTACCTTCTTCCGCCATTATTGATTTATTTCTTAAAGTGAAATCAATTTTCTTAATTGCCAAATGGAAATAATCGCTAACCTCATCGGGAGTCGCGGTCTCTAAAATTGTTTCTTTAATGGCAACCAATGTATCCATGGCTCTATTTATTTCAATATCGCTCAGCCAAAATGCTGGCTTAGAATTAACATTATGAAAATGTGGATTAATGACATCCTCAATAATCCGATCTACTAGATTAACAATGGTTCCTCTAGTTATGTGCAAACCATCCTTGTGGGATAGTTGTTTTTTTAAAAGAATTTTTAACGCTTCAATTTTTTGTTCAAACATTAGTTTAATATTATTAGTTCCCTTATCTCATCTTCTACTTCGACACCATAAAGTTCGAAGTAACCTTGAATCTCTTCATCTGTCAGCCCGTATTTCGTCAACTGCCCATGTTCAACTTCATATTCTTTTTTTGAGATCCACATGTTAGTTCCTAAAAAAGAAGAAAAAAGGAGCCCAAGCCAATTCCTGGGCCCCTTTTCTCAGTTTAAATTACTTATTCCAAATAGACTTTAGTTGATCGCCTAGGGTCTCAGGGACATAAGCCTGTGTGTCATCAGAAGTAACACCAACTTGCATTGCTGGGACTGTAGAAGCTGTCTTTACAGTCTTTGTAATGCGAGAAGTTGCCTTCTTGAATGACTCAAAAGCGCGAGCGTCAAACTTCATTAGCTCGTCAACCTGAGTGTGTAGGGTCTGTGGGTCTGGAGCAATCATGCCCTTCTCTTGCATTTCAAGAGCTAAATCATAAGCCCTGCGCATCATAACTTTCTGCTCATCAAGGCTAGCTTCACTCTTCTTCTTTGCAAATTCTTGAACTAGTTCATTACCATAAGCACCACTGTCCTTATCACCCTGCTTGAAATAATCCCTGAAGTACTTTGCAGCTTCGGGATCAACGGCAAGAGCCTTGAGCTTATTGGCATCATTTAGATCTGTCATAGAAAGCCTGCCTGACTTTAGAAGGCCATCAATCCTATCCATGGCTTCACGAACTTTTGGCAAACTCTGAACTTGCTGCATGATCTTCTTGTGTTGGTCAACAATACCCTCTACAGTAGCTTCCTGGGTATTAACATCGAAATCTAGAGTAACACTCTCGTTGAGTGGCATGTTGGTATCAACATCGACAGCAGAATCAAGCTTCATCTGATATTTCTGACCGACTTCAGCAGCAACTCTCTGGCGCCATGCGCGACGAGCTGATGCATCCACTACCTTCTGCTCCTTAACTTCGATCTCAACTTCGCACTCACAGTCTTCCTTCTCTTTATCATCATCAACTAACTGAGCAAGCTCATCATCAAGAGCAAAGCTTTCTGCATCATCGGCATCTACTACGAACTGATCTTCTGTAAGCATGCCATGCTCCTCTTCAAGCTTCTCCTCTTCCATAACGCGCTTCATCTCTGCTACTGGCATTCCGAAAATTTCCTCAAGAGCATCCTTAACCTTCTCTACGAAATTCTCTTCATCCTCAACTACATCGGCAGCATTACGAACCATTTCGCGACGCTTAGCAGCACGGGCTGCAAGTAGTGAATTTAACATTTCTTCTGCGCTGCTCTTCTTAACTACCTTCTTCTTACCCTTCTTGCATACGCACTCCTTCTCACCACAATCCGGGCACTTCTTACCCTTCTTACCCTTACCTTCGCTGTCCTTCTCACAATCTTTCTCGGAATTCTTCTCTGCGCCCTTACCCTCAGCAACATCTTTCTTGCCCTTACCCTTCTTTGCCTTCTTGGCGGCTACGACTACAGCGGCCTTCTTGCAAAGCTGAGTGCTCTCAAGAATTGCTTCCTTAGCAAGAGAAATAAGCTCAGCGGTAATTACATCGCGCTCATCCTTACCAGCCTTAACACGGCTATCAATGGACTCGATTAGAAGAGCAAGCTCATCGGCACTCTGATCCATAACAGCAACAAGCTCACCATCAGCAGCATTCGACTCATCATCATCAGCGGCTTCTACAGCAGAGGGAAGCTCATCGTCTTTAGACTCGCCACTCTCATCCTCTAGGGCCTCCTGGAGATCACCAAGGTTCTTCTCTGCTTCCTCAAGACTCTTTGAAAGACTCTCAACAGTCTCTTCTACCTTACCGCCAAGTTCCTGCTCCTCTGGCTTATCCAGTTCTGGAGCCATTGGATCACTTGGACCTGTTGGCATACCAGATGGGGCTGGTGGAAGCTCTGGCATTGGGGGAAGATCTTCTGGAGCAGCGCCCTTAAGAAGATAGGCTACCTTACCGATACCATCCTTACGGATTAGACGGAGAACTTCACGGCCATAACGCTTACTGGCTAAGAAGCCCCAGTTACCATCAAGCTCATCATCAAAAATTTCCTTACCTGTAGCGGCAAGAATCTTCTCATTGCCAGCATACACTTCCCAACGCGAATTGGCCTTATCTGGGATTGTCTTCTCTTCATTCTTATAGGCCATTACAAACTTAGCGCGAAGCTTCTGATCTGCACGGAGAAGCTTATTCTTAATCTGGTCATCACCAGGATACATACCATCACTACCGGTCTCCATGTTATTACCAACCATCTGCTTGTCGCCACTCTGGCGAAGCTTATCCTGAGTTGGATCAACTGGATAAGTTGTGTGTGGCTCATTAATACCACCACCGCCCTGATAATAAGCGGTCTTCTCAAAATCTTCACCAAGATACTTGGCGAGAATTGCTTCTACTGAACCGTCATCATCACTCTGTGAATTAACCTTCTCAAGCTCATTAGTACCTGGCTTCTTAACAAAAGATCCACTTGGGGTTGTTACCAACTCACCATCATTAGCCTTGCGGAGAAGAGCATGCCTACGCATCTGGCGCTCGGCTAGTTCAGCACGAGATAGCTTCTGCTTGATTTGCTCATCACCTGGATAAAGACCATCACTACCTGTCTCCATGTTGTTACCAACCATTTGCTTATCGCCACTCTGGCGAAGTTTATCCTGAGTTGGATCCACGGCATAAGTCTGTGGATCATTGACACCACCGCCACCCTGTAGATAAGCGGTCTTTACATTTGCACGACGGGCTGCTACCCTTTGATTTGTATCCGACATTAAATTGTCCTCCTTGGAAGTTGCTATTACCTGAACGCTCGCTTCAAGATCACGAAGCGCTGTTGCCATCGCATCCAGTTTGTTACTTATTGATCTAATTTCTACACCGAATTTATTGTCATCCGCTGACAATGTTGTTTCATGACCTTCTGCAATATCATACGTTGGTAACTCTGGCTCTTTCTCAAACCCTGCACCGCCAGTTACCTTTGGTGCTTGAACTTCAACCGGATCAGACTCAGAAAGCATATTCTTAATCTGCTCTTCTATGCTTGCTATAATTTCAGGATCATCTGTGTTATCCTTTACTTCAGAAAGGTTTCTAATAACCTCAGCCTGATCCTGGGAAACTAATGCTACTTTTAAAAGAGTTGCTACAGTTTTCTTCAAGCTTCCAATCTCACCATCAAGTCTTTCTAATTCGTCTTGCGTCACACAACCAGCCTTTTGTAACTCTGCAATTCTAGAACCCTTATCTGCAGAATACTTATTTAAACTGGCAATGACATGTCGAAGTTTTGCTCTAGGATCTGCTCCTGTTACAACTAAACTAAGTTCGATTGGGGAAAGATCAAGATTAATTTCACCATATGTGGTTCTATTTTTTACACATTTGCAATAATCTGCTTCTACTTTCGCCACATTCCCACAATTGTAACATACCGAGCGACCAACTGCTGTTCCCATGGAAACATCTTTTGCATACCCTGATGCTACCTTTCTAGCAAGGTCAGGATAATTGATCTTATCCAATGCACAGAGCCCAATTACCCTCTTAAACTTGTCATCATAATATGCATCAACAATAATCCCACGAATACCATCAACGGAACTACTTTGATGATCCTTGCAAAGCGGACGGCCTACCCACTTACGGTAAGCTTTCTTTAACTCTGACTCTGGAAAGATGTCCCCATTATTATTCTTAGTTGGAAATACATTAGGATCACTACATTTCCACTTCCAAGAACCTGTCTTTTCATTAACTATCCACTCTGCAGTAAGCGGTTTACCATTTCTATCTTTAATGTGTTCACCAGTATCTTGATTTATTAATGCTGAGTCACCGGAATGTAACATCACGGCAGAGAAAAAAATGAAGTCATTTGCCTTAGGAGCTACTTTCTTTAACCCCTTTGCAAATTTTACAAATTGATCTTGAACTTGAGCTTCTACTTTTGCTCCCTCTGGGTTTAGCAAAAGATCTCTAATATTGGGATTAGCCAATGCCGACTCCGAAGAAAATACTTTATCAATACCTTCAGTCAATTGAGCATATTTGACAATTGTCATTTATAAATTCTCCTACCTTTTGAATTAACCATACTTTGTTTTTCCAATCATCCTTACATGATATTCTTAACAGTCTTATATTCTTCTCTATGCATTGTTCTTCTTTTATCTTATCATTTCTTCTAGTGACTTCAAAAACCTTATCCCCATAAGCTGGCCTAAAATGTTGTTCGCCATCAAATTCAATCGCAAACTTTTCATCATCACACCAAATATCCAATTCCAACATATGCTTTGTTATAGGGTTTCTAATAATAGTTCTTACATTATATTCCCAATTTAAATTGGAAAAATTTTCTTTTAAAAAATCAAAAATATATTTTTGTGGGTAAGATTCTCTTCTATCCAAATGATTATCTCTAATCTTAACAACATCTGTATAATATTTAGCTGATTTTTTAGAATCATGTCTCCTATAACAATCCTCACTGCAAAATCTTTGAAAAAATCTGCTTGTGATAAATTCATTCCCGCACCACTCACAATTTTTATTTATTTTTTCAACTGCACGTCTATCACAACTTTGTCTCAATCTTCTTTGATACTGACATTCTTTACAAAATTTCTGATTTCCAACCTTTGATTTAATTTCCTTTCCGCAAACTTCACAATTAATTAGTTTACTATATGGTTCTGGTTTACCCTTTCTCTCCCATTGATAATGGGCATTACAAATGTATAAAGTTGGATATCTGACTTCTCTTTCGCAGCCATCATATTTACACTTTAAATCTTTTCTATCAATGGCCATTTATTCACCCTCTACTTCACATTCACCTTCTTTCTCTTCCATTTTGTTTTCTTCTAGTTCTTCTAGTTCTTCTAATTCTTCCTCAATATTGCAAATCTTCTTGATTTTACCTTCAGAATATTTAATAAACATGATTTACGCCACCATTTTAATTAGTCTAGCCCGTTTTAAAATACTTCTTTTAATATCGCCAGCACTTTTTCTTTTAATTACGTTCTTCTCAAAATGCGGCTTAATTTGATTATCGATAATATTTTCAATACTAGAAACAATTAAATCAATATCCCCATTAACTCTAATAATATTTTTTACTTGCTCCTGGTCATTGAAGTTTTCAAATAACTCAATGAACTCTTCGGCAAATTCGGTAAGTTGTTGAACGGAGTCTTGCAGGGCTGCTTTCATATTTCTAGTAATTGTGTCTTTCTCAAGAGGTTGTAATGAGTGAATATATCCTTTGGAAACAACCTGAAAATTATCATCTCTTTTTCCGGCGAAATTTAAAATCACTTGAATGTATCTATCCTTTACTTCTCGCTGGTATCTTCTTAATAGATGTCTAATTTCAAAAAGTGATTGAGAATCGACATCAGTGTTTTGTTTAAAAATCATAATCACTTCTTTATCTTGACGCCTAGCATTTGCCAATTCTCTTAGGAAAGTATCAAGGGCCTTAATAGAATCGCGTGCAGCTCTCCTTTCTTCATCTGTAATTTCTAGAGAAAGTCGCATAGCCGATTTATACATACAGGTCCTCCATATAGAGATAGTAACTACAAAAATATGATATTATTGATAGAAATTCTTTTTACTGCGGCTCTTTATCTGAAAAAAATGGTTCCGATGAAGATAAAGGTCCACTTATCGGTGCCAAAGAAGATGATCCAACATTCCCTGTTGAACGCGCTAATAACTTTTGC
>Ga0315284_10007676_pt1 | contig 15400 bp, 8 predicted proteins | sample YL17G09_16_MG_FD_203696 | JGI IMG/M metagenome (GOLD analysis project Ga0315284, IMG submission 203696) | Sediment microbial communities from Yellowstone Lake, YNP, Wyoming, USA - YL17G09_16 | ecosystem: Environmental > Aquatic > Freshwater > Lake > Sediment | place: USA: Wyoming | collected... | reverse complement strand
TGCCAGTATCAATGTGGTAACGGCCAATTTATAAACGCCACTTACGGTTATCATCGGTGATAATCGATTGAGAAAGCGCATGGAGCCGGATTTGAACTATCGACACTGGCCAAATTTCAATTTCGCGATTTTGTCACCGCGCCAAACCCCTTTCTCACCTCTTTTTTGGCCTTTCCTCCCATATGGGCTTTTCCAAGACCCCGAGTGCATAATATCCCTTGATTTAGCGAAAGGACAATCGTTATGACTATGTGTAGGAGTGGGGGCAGAGGGATTCGAACCCCCATCTCGCCAGTATGTCGGGAGTCTGCGGAAATCAAGCAGGATTTCGTACCGGGGCAAACCCTTTCCTCTTCATTTCTCCCCGTAGTCAATTCACCAGGTGTGCGAGGGCCCGGATATCGGTTTGGAATATGCCGGCGGTGAAAGCTGCATTCTATACTCTCTAAGATCATCTGAGACATAAGGTCGTCTGATTTGTACCGGCATAAAATGCCGGCGCGATGATGCGCGAGTCATACGGGGTGTCTGCGGAGTGTTGATTGCGAACATGCCGGCACTTGAAGACGGTGTTCTACCAAATTCCAGAAGCACGGCTGCAGCTATCGGCGTAGTCGCTCAAGCCCTCGTCTAGGGATATCCAGCTTGCCGCCACGAACACAATTGCGCCATGTTCATATCGGAACTGAAGACCTCATACCAAAGAGGCAACGGACAACCAACGAACAGATGAAATAGTCAGAAACCGTTTCACCCGAAAGCGTGGAGGGATTTGGACGGAATTCTCGGGGGGAAGAGCCAGAAGAATCTGGTTTATGGCGGGAGCGATAGTCGTTGTGGCAGTACTTCTGTTGACCTCAGGCGGTACTTTGGCCGCCTCTAGCCGCACCCAGTTTGAGAACTACTTCCCAGCGAATGACGGATGTTACTATCAGAATCTAGAGACCCATGGAGTGGACCCTACAGGTCACATGGAAGTGGCCATGACAGCCAATGTCGCTAGTCTGACGAAGGATGCGTCGAACTTCCAACGGACGGCGAAAGTCTCAGTGCAGGTTCTGGCGAACACCAGACTCCTCGCAGGCTATAGCAACACCCAGGGAAGCCCAGACAACTGGGGCACAGGCTCCATGGAGAATCCGATCAACTCGAAGAACTTCGCCGACAATGAGGGCAAATGGGTCACGTCGAGTAATCCGATTGCATTCTACGGGTCATGGTACACTAGAATATACATTACCACCAACGGCTTTGTCGCTCTCGGTGCCGACCCAAGCAAGATTGTAGACGGAACACTTCCTGACAGCTCATGGGTGAATCCGCCAAGCTCAATCCCGAGCACTTCTGCACCAAGGGGAATGGCTATCGTGGCCCCATTCTGGAGAGATCTTTCCGGGGGCACTATTAGCTGGGGGGAATTCAACAACAAAGATGGAACACCGTACAGTCAGGAGGGAACCTTCTTCTGGGTTAAGTGGGCGAATATGGGCTGCGCAGGCACGACTGCCAAGCAGACTTTCGCAGTAGTATTTCCCGAGGGCACCTACTATCAGTACGTCACCCTTCTCTACGGATCAGTCACCCCAACTGCCGGCCCAGCAACAGTGGCGGGCTGCCAGGATCATTCCGGAGTTAGGGGCAACAGTCTTTCTGGCCTGTTCAGTGTCTCACAGGTGACCAATAAGTGGGCGGTCCTTTGGCCGAACAATCCCGACAATTACTACTTCGTTAGTCACGTTAAAATCACTGCCACGAAGCTTACGGCCTCGGGCGCCAATGACGTCAATTCCTACATCAAGGTTCAACAGGTTGAGAACGCACTGCCCACCGGGACGAACCTTGAAATCGATCCGAACCACCCAGACCCTCAAACCCCCGATACGTCGATTCTGACGGGCATCGGATGGGGGCTCGACATTCTCGGCCTTTTCTTGCCGCCGCCGGCCAACTTTTTGGTTCCATTCTTCGGCGGAATGGCACTTGATGTCACTAGCGCGTACTACTCAAGTTGGGCAATACCTCCATATGCAATATACGGCGATGGCAACACATGGGACACTTGTGCCTACACCGACAATCCTGTCAAAGAGTATCATGGGATGTCCAATGGCATTAGCGGCTTGGCGTGGGACGTTGCCGCTTATCCAGAGTTTGTGTGGAACATGATTGAGAGTGACGTCGCCAGCTCTACGCATGTTCTGTCCTTAACCGCAGTGGTTAATATGATGTACCCTGTTACCTTCAACCTGGATGGGAGTCCGAGAACGTGGGCCACGGCCCCTGTTAACTTGGGCCCTCTTGTTGTAAAGTTTGACCCTTCGCCATCTGGATCGGGATCCGACGCCACGTATACAAGCCGGACGTATCCGGACAGTCATTACCTCGACTTCTGGAGGATGAATCCGTCTTCCGAGGGAGTGTCGCCTCCATCTGACCTGAATTTCGCGTACGAGGTCTCTGGCTACTACAGGCCCGCGGCCGACTATAACTATGATATATTCGGATTGACCACGCCCTCGAGCAATTCAAACGACCAGGTCAAGGTGAGATATGATGGCAGTGTCCGAACGGAGGGTTACTTCAGAGGATATGATTACTACCCTGCTGGAGATGCGCGGGATTCACTGTTAGCATATCTACTTCCTATGCGGCCTGAATACGGGAATGACTATGCAAAGATGGTGCGTGGCACACCAACGGAGTTCACGATTTTAGGCTCCGGTGAGACAGACTGGTCGTGGCACTTCAAAGGAAACACTCTGAATGCCGGGACGTCGCTTGCGGGTGTTCCTGTCAAGGTGGGCATAGGGAGGCATGTGAACGGACCTTCGAATTACGGGGAGACTGCTGAATGGGCTGGAACCAAGATATTTGGGAGAAATTCGGATGGTTCGGATACCTTCGGCCTTACCATCAACACAATCTACAACGATGTGCTAGGTGCGGGAGGTACGACGAAAGAGGCTAACGCACCGGGGTCCACCAGGTACATCCCAACAAGCACGTACTCGTGGCCCTGCACATACTACTCTTCGTCAAACTACGTTACTGCGCAGGTTGAAGCCGTCCCAGGTTCAAACTCGATTAGGCTCGACCACTGGGAACTGCAGTATCCTGGGAGCACCCAAATAAAATATGATAATCCGGTCCAAGTACCGATGACCCAGGATTGCAGACTGGTGGCAGTGTTTGCGAACAAACTAGCTCCGATTGCGATTTGGTCCTACACGTATTCCGACCTAACTCTCAACTTCGATGCTAGCAAGTCTACCGATCCTGATGGGACCATAGCGTCCTATGGCTGGTCTTTCGGGGACGGGGGGACAGCAATTGGTGTGAGCCTTAGTCACTCTTATGCTCTGCCTGGGACCTACGCGATCACTCTGACGGTCACAGACAATGACGGATTGATGGCTGTCAGGACGAGACTGTTGCAAGTCCCACGAAGCCCGGACAGCCCCGAGTTGTGGAGCGAGTATGACGAATCGAGCGGAACGACTGCGAGCGACTCGTCTGGCAACGGCCATGCAGGGACGCTTCACGAAGTCAACTTCAACACTGGCGGTGCGTTTGGGAACTGCATCTACTCGGCCGGTGACAGCGGAGGCGCAACGAACTTTGTAGACTACGGGAACGTCCTCGACATCACAGGCGACATCACGATTTCATGCTGGGTGAAGACGACTTCCAACCGCGCTCTTCAGTTCCTGGTGAGCAAGGCGCCGGACACGGGATATGGCAGAACCTACGATCTGGAGTTGGTCTACGACACCGTTTCCGGGAAGTACGCCGTGAAGTTCGTGAGAGGGAATACGTGGGGTTCAGGATGGCTCTTGGTCGTGAACTACGCAGCCGCCTTCGCTCCCGACGGATTGTGGCACTTTATCGCGGTGAGGCACGCAACTACGGGTAGTTACGGAATCATGGTGGACGGCGTTTGGGGAGGAACCTTGACCTCGGGCAGCGGGGTAGGGTTAGCTGCTTCTAGCGGCTCTCCGCTTCTGGTAGGCAACTTGTATCCGGGGGGAAGTGGCTGGGGGCGATCCCTTCAGGGCTACATCGACGATGTCCGGATCTGGGACAATTCGGTTTCTGACACTGTGATCAACGAGGCCCGCGGACAGCGTCTTATGCTGTGGAGCATGTATGACGAATCGAGCGGAACGACTGCGAGAGACTCGTCTGGCAACGGCCTGACAGGGACTCTCAATGGAGTCAGCTTCAGAACAGGAGGGGCGTTTGGAAATTGCGTATATTCTGATGGCACCTGGTCAAATCGAGTCAACTATGGAAATGTCGGTTCGATCACTGGGGACATCACGATTGCATGCTGGGTGAAGACAACTTCCACGCGAGATATTCAGTTCCTGGTTGCCAAGGCGCCAGGCACTGGATACGGAAGGACCTACGATCTGCACATTGCCTATGACACTGGTTCAGGGAAGTATCTCGTGGAGTTTGTCAGAGGGAGATCGGACCAGACAAACTATCTCGCCTATGTGCGGTACTCAGATGCCTTCGGCGTCGATGGCCTATGGCACTTCATCGCGGCGAGGCAAAGTCCTCAGACTGGCAGCTATGGAATCAGAGTGGACGGCGGTCCTTGGGGAGGAACTCTGGTAGCGGGTACGGGGACTGGGACTGTATTCAGCGATAACTCTCCGCTCGATGTTGGCAACCTGGGTCCGGGCATACTCATGACCCGTTCGCTAGTGGGCTACATCGATGATGTCCGAATCTGGAACAGATACGCTGCCAACTATGTGATTGACGACGCCTACAGAGCTGGGCCCAAGGTCTGGAGCAAGTATGACGAATCCAGTGGCACGACCGCAAGTGACTCATCCGGTAATGGTTTCACGGGAACGCTCAACGGGTACACCAGCTTCGATACGGGCGGCAGATACGGGAACTGCATCCTCGAGCAAGAAAACGTAGCGAACTGCGTGAACTATGGGAATGTCCTGGACATCACGGGTGACATAACGATAGCATGTTGGGCGAAGGTGACTACGATGCAGACCGAACCTCTGATGTACGTCGTAACCAAGGCACCGGATACGGGATACTCGAGGACATATGACCTCCATGTTTCCTACAACTCTGGCTCCGGGAAGTACGACGTGGGGTTTGTGAGGGGTAATTCAGCAGGTACTGGATGGCTCCTGGTAGAGTCGTATCCGTCTGCAATCGCTATCGACGGCCAATGGCACTTCATCGCTGCGAGACACAATACGGAGACCGGCAGCAACGGAATCATGGTAGACGGCGTCTGGGGAGGAACCGTGACAGCCGGCACATGGGTCGGCAAGGCCACTTCCACGACAGCTCCGCTTCAGGTTGGCAACCTGAATTTCGGCTGCCAGGATCATTGGAATTGCTTCTGGGGCAGGCTAGACGAGGTCCGGATCTGGGATCGATTCCTTAGCGATTCTGAACTCGATGTGTTGGGCAATCGAGCTCCCATCGCGTCTTTGATTGCAACACCAGTGCGTCTGACTGTCGAAGCAGAAGGCGGCGGGTCCTCCGACCCAGACCCGGGCGCGACAGTCTCCAGCTATGCCTGGGTTTGGGGAGACGGGGCGGTAACGCCCGCGTCGTCAACACCTACTGCAAGGCATACATACGCGGCCGCTGGAACCTACACGATTCAGCTGACGGTCACGGACGACCATGGATCCACCGGGACGACATCCCGGACTGTGTCTGTTGCAGGTTTGGAACCTGCGGGCGTTATGCTATGGAGCAAGTATGACGAATCAAGTGGAACCACTGCAAGCGACTCATCCGGCAACGGTCTGACGGGAACGCTCCAAGGAGTTGAGTTCAGCACAACCGGCAGGTATGGGAACAGCGTCTACTCCAATGGCGACTATTCAGATCGGGTGTACTATGGGGGGGCCTGCGTGATCACTGGTGACATCACGATATCCTGCTGGGTGAGGATATCTGGATTCGGGATGGGGACCATGTATCTGGTGACTAAGGCGTATAGCACAGGATATGACAGAACCTACGATCTGCACCTTGTTTACGACAACAAGGGATATTACGCAGTGGAGTTCATCAGAGGAAACTTGGCCGCTTCAGGCTGGCTCTTGGACGTACAGTACCCATCTGCCATCCCTTACAACGATGGATTATGGCACTTCATCGCGGTGAGGCACAACACGTTGACCGGTAGCTTTGGAATCAAAGTGGACGACGGTCCTTGGGGAGGCACTCTGGTATCAGGCACAGGGATCGGGACTGCCAATGGCGGGAGTAACGAGCCACTCTCGGTGGGCAACTTCAAAGATGGCGCACCCTACGGCCCTTCTCTGATAGGCTACATCGATGATGTCCGGATATGGAACAGATTCCTTCCCGCCTCCGAGTTTGACCAGCCCCTTGCTGCGTTTACGGCTGCAAAAACGTATTTGACAGCTAATGTTGACGGTAGTGCGTCGGCTTCCTCGAGCGGATTGCCGGTCTCCACTTACGCCTGGGAGTGGGGAGACGGGGCTGTCACGCCGGCTTCATCAACGCGTACTGCAACCCATACCTATGCGGCTGCTGGGAGCTATGTAGTCAAGCTGACGGTCACTGTTGATGGTGAGACGGCCACTACGGCGAGGACGGTAAGTGTCACCGGGCCGCCGAACCAGCCTCCGCTTGCTGCGTGGACCTACGTGGCGAACCACCTCAGAGTATCCTTCGATGGGAGCTCATCGAGTGATTCCGACGGGACGATAACGTCATATGCCTGGAACTTCGGCGACGGCGCAACGGGAGCCGGAATGGCGACTGCCCACACATATGCCTCCGGAGGAACCTATGTAGTCTCTCTCACCGTGACCGACGACGATGGTGCCACTACCACAGCAACTCAGTCAGTGACGGCGATTGCCAACCAGCCCCCGCTCGCGGCTTTCATGGGCAACAGCTACTCTGGACTAACTGGTGAGTCGTTGTCGTTCACCGCCTCGGACTCCTTTGACTATGATGGAAACATCGTGAACTACGCGTGGGACTGGGGAGATGGGGCGACGACTAGCTCTTCGCTCATCCAAGCATCGCATTCATGGGTCGACAACGGGGTCTACAACGTTGTGCTCACAGTCACGGACGATGACGGCGCGACAGGTAGCACAAGCAGAGCGATAACGATTAACAACAGGCTTCCTGTCGCGGTTGTCACAGGGCCTACCACGGGTGTGACCGGTCAGGCACTGACGTGGAGCGCATCAGGCTCATATGACCCTGACGGTAGTATCACGAGGTACATCTGGTCTTTCACAGGTGGGGGAAATGGATTTACCGAGCAGGTGACTCATACGTTCACCCTTGAAGGATATTATTGGGTTATGGTCATTGTGTTCGACAACGATGGTGGGTCGGCATATTGGCAGACTCTAGTGACCATCTCAAAGCCAATCACGTATGTTCCGTTGATCGTGAATGCCGGATACTACGGCGCAAAGAACGTGTGGTATCCTCTGACAGGATCTGTGACGGTTGACGGAATCTCTGGTACGATAGGACAGACGTGGTCGGTCGATACTGCCACGCAGCATACCGTCAAAGTGCCGGACAGTATTGCGTCGGGCCAAAAGACTTACTACATGCAGAAGTGGGAATCGTCTCCGACTACTCCTAACCCAGGGGCTTTCACCTTCAGCACCGCGACGACGCTCAGAGCAGTGTACACGACGACGGTCATGTATAAACTGGAAGTTCAAGTGAACGATGCCAGTTTGGGGCACACGAATCCCCTCTCGGGATTGCAGCCACCAATCGCCAGTGGTCAGACCGTTTCCGTGACTGCTTATCCAAACACTGGGTATCAGCTCAGCTACTGGCTCTTGGATGGAGGCACGGTGAGGGGCAATCCGTATACAGTCACCATGAACTCGAATCACGTCCTGAAAGCTGTGTTCGAGCCCTTGGGGACGCCCCAGAAGTACACCGTGACCGTCCAATCCGTCTATTTCACCACGACATGGAAACCCATCAACACAGGTACGGTTACTATCGGCACTCAGACCGTTGCCATGAACCAGGGACTGCCTCTTGATGGTGGATCGTATGCCGTGACCTTCCCGAGTTCCTACAAAGCCGCGGGAAAGACCTACGTCTTCTCGTATTTTGAGATCATACGTGGTGGAGTGGCGAGTGGACACTATTCCAACGGTGCGCAAGTGACTGTCGACGCGGACATGACCCTCAAGGCCTACTACGTGAAGTAGAGAGTCGAAACCCCTTCACTCAAACCTTTTCATCTTCTGATTTCCTCCTTCCGTCTCGACAAGTAGTGATAATCATGACCTTCACACCGATTGCATAAACAGGAAGATGGCTTGCAGGGAGCCGGACTTGAACTTCAACATCTGGCTATTTGTCAATCAGAGGGTTCTTGCACCGAGCTAGGCTGCTACTCGTCCTTTTTCTCCGCTTGAGTTCAGCTTTCTTCAGTCCTGATAGAATCCTTTGCTGGACCTGAAGAAGGCGGCGAGTTCCAGTAGGAATTTCTTGTCGTCTTCGTTGATGTCTTCAAATCGCTCGAACGTAAGAACCTCATCCTCCTGAAACAGGTCAATGCTGAGAGCCGCAATTTCACGAAATATCTCGCAGTCTTCAATACCGTCATCCAGAGGCTTGTCACCATTCTCAGATCTGGTTGTGGATTCCTTGCCCTCGACGCCAGCTTCTTCAATCCGCTCCACTGCAAGATCCTCAAGTTGGGACTGATGGCAAGTCTCGTCGACAGACCTGTTGAAGCACCTCATCGCCTCCTCCTCGGAGAATCCTTCTGGTACGAGGAATCCAACGGCACCTGGCCTGAACGGTCCACTGCCTGAATGGTTTATGACGGCGCACTTGAGGCCAGATATTCCTTTCTCCAGATTGTCTGCCCAACCGATCGCCACGGTCTCTGGGACATAGTCGCCGTCATTTGTGTCTGCAAACCAGTTCATCTCAGCCCCCGTGAATCTAAGCGCATTAGCCACTTTGAAGAGCCATGCATACCTGGCTACGTGAAATGGCTCGATATCTTCATCAATCGGAATCAGGTCCCAGCCCATCTCAATCAGCCTCCTTTCTCTTGGGTGTACTCTCAGAAAGCAGCTTTTTCGCAAGCTTGTCCAGGATCTCATAGCTGCTCCACCCTTCGATCTTCCTGACCACCTTGCCCCTCCTCATGAAGAACACGGTCGGCACATACCGGATCTTGTGCTTGTCTGAGAGATCCTGGTGCTCGTCGACGTCCGCCTTCGCGAACGTGATCTCAGGATAGGCCTTCTCGAGCTTGTCTAGGACGGGCTCGAGCGACTTGCAGGCGCCGCACCAGGTCGCGCTGAAGCCGCAGATGAGCGCGGGCGAGGTCTGAATGAGTGCTTCGAGTTCCTTTACTGTACTGATCTCTTTCAATCCGTTCTTCCCCTGTATGATTGAGGGCCTCTTCCGTCCTCTAAGTTGCACGAAACGGTTTGATTTGGGCTGAGACTGCGAGACGTTCGTCAACCGCTCCGCTTTCTTCCGCATCATAAGGTCTGACGGCCAATCAGACGGTATCCACGAGAGAGGAAGGAGATTGAACTGCTCGTTATCTTCGAGAGGTTCTAGATGGCGCCGAAGAAGGAGAAGAGGGAGGATGGAGCCCACGAGGACGGAAAGAGTGATAGCGGACTTGACGACTGGCATGCTCACGAGCGCAGAATGATGGAGGCCGTGCGAAGGAGCGCTGTCGTCTTCATGGCGCACTACGCCGAGCTGATCAAGAAGGCTTCGAGCGAGGAGGCGGCGTACAGGTCGTACGTCAACGGCACGATAGATACGCTTTCGGTGGCGAGGAACGCGCTCGGGTTCTGGGGCGTCGAGGAGATACGGAAGGAGTTCGAGAGGTTGAACTCGAAACGTGCGCCGAAGGAGGCAGGGCCATCTCCGTCTATTGGTGTTCCTGGGGGTGCGAAGATCAGTCAGGGAGATCCCGCCTTCGACATACAGAATATACAGGCAGAGGTCGCGGAACTGGTCGCTTCCAGGAAGAAGGCGGAGGCCGGCAAGGGCAGGGATGTCATGTTCGCTTGATTCGTGAAGTGAAGCAAATGAAGACGAGACATAAGATCTGGAACGGATACCTGAGTTGGCACAGGGTTACAGACAACAGAGTCTTCGTTGAGATGAGCGTACCCTCAGGCTGGGGGTATAGAATCCTGTTCACGCTCTGGGGCTGGACTTTCTTTTGCGCCTATCCGAGGGATTGGGCGCAGGTCGGCGACGAGCTGTGGCTGTGAGCTTCAGCTTGCGGGAGAGGGGATTTGAACCCGGGTGACTGGACTAAGAACAATCCGTGCAGGAAGCCGTGTGCATACTTGAATGGCTGGCTCATTTCCAATCAGGCTTTCCGAATTACCTGCCCCTGGCGAGGTCCAGGAATCTCAGATAACCCATATAGGTCTTGACCGCCAGATACCTCAGAGGTTCCGGCGGAACATAAGGAGGGAGTCTGTGCTGGTAGAATGGCATCTGCTTCCACTCGTCTCCTCTGCCTGAAAGGATGTCCGCGATGACCTTGCCAAACAGGAAAGCGAGGGAAACGCCATGTCCCGCATATCCCAGGCCGTAGTAGATGTTCTTGTTCTTGCCCGTGACTCCAACGGATTGGGCCATGTCGAGGGAGAATGACATCACGCCGCTCCATACATACTCGAACTCCACATCCTTCAGCGCGGGATGGATCCTTACCAGCTCCTTCTTCAGGGCCTTCCTTCTCTTGTCCAGATCCTTCTTGTAGGTGATACCGTCGTTGAAGAAGTACTCTGCATTACCTGCTCCGATAGTGATCCTGTCGTCCTCCGTCGTGCCAAAATGGAATAGGTAGACATGGTCGTCGTGGAAGGGAATCCTGCTGTTCCAGCCTATTCTCGAAAAGGTGCCTTCTTCGAGTTTTGTCGTAGCCGCCATCTCGGTATGAGACACGATGACCCTGTTCCTGAAGAAGCCCAGCCTCGTCGTGTACCCGTCCGTGCCAAGGACTAGAGCATCGGCAGACACGGTGTGATTCTCTCCATCATCCCCACCTATGAGCAGACGTGCGGGTCTGCCCTCGTTTACCTTGAGTACAGAACTGTTCTCGTAGACGACTACACCTAGAGTCTCCGCCGCCTTCTTGAGCGCCAGCACCATCTTCATGGGGTTCACTTCGGCGGCGTTCGGGTCGTACAGACCCCCTGCATACGCAGTGGTGCCAATCTCACGCGTGATCCGATCCCTGTCCCAGTACTCTATCGGGATCCCCATCGACTCCGCTTTCTTCGCGTAGTCCATTGACTTTTCGACCCCCTTCTTGTCAACGTTGGTCATTAGGGAGCCGCTGAATCTGATGTCGGCTCCGAGTCCCTGTCCCTTCATCAGATCCGCGATCTCTTTGATGCACTGTGCAGTGGCATCGTAAGTCAGTTTGTGGCTCTTCGGATGTACCATGGCCATGTAGTCGATGCTTGGCTGATTGAGGCACATCCCTCCGTTTCTCCCCGATGCGCCGTGTCCGGCACCTTCTGCTTCCAGCACCACTACTTCTTTGTCAGGCTGGAGTTTCTTGATATGATACGCCGACGACAATCCAGTGTATCCTGCCCCTATCACTGCGACATCGACCTTGATGTCACTCTTGAGCGAGGGATTCCTGGGTAGATTGTCGATCTTCCACAGGCTCAGGTTTTCGTCAAGTTTCATCGCGCAGTCTCCCGCTTTGAGGCCAGAAGCTGTCGGCGCTTCTCGATGCGAATGCTTCTCATTCATCTTCATCCTTGCGCTTCGGGTTCTTGATTTCATCGATCGGTTCTTCAATTTCGTGATTCTTCCACTGAGCGAGACTGCTCCAGATCGCATTCGGGCAAGCCTCCCATTCGTTGGAAAACGTCATCTAGCGGGTACCCATACGGGATGCTGGAAACCATGAAGTCCGAGAGGCGTGGGCTGGGGACTGAGTCCTCACCAGGAGAAGTAGTCAAGGCGTGCGAGGAGAATTACGCAGACTACTGGAGATTCGTGGCCCTCTCATCGAATGCCGACTTCTCCGAGATCAGGGGAATCACAAGATGTATGACAGGCCTTCAGCAGGAGATGTTCAACATTGTTCTCAGTTGCCACATCGAGGTGGATGCCATCAATGCGAGGATAGACGAGGAGATCAGGGACTTGAAAGCTCGTCAGATTCCCGTGATATGGCATGTCGGCATGTTGACGGAGCCAAAGGACCTCAGCAGATACTTGGAGGCTCGCGGATTCCCGCACGACTACGACCTTGCCGCGATGGCGGTGGACCTCGAGACTGTAGATGGCGGAGCCGGTCACCGGAGCGGCGTGACGGTCAGGCGGGTCGCGACCGAGCAGGATTGCAGGGAATGGGCGGACGTCCTCACCGGGTCCTGGGAATCGCCAAAGGAAGTCGCCCCGTGGATGATGAACAATGCATGCTTCAATCTCGCGATCGAGCAACGTCGCGGCTTGTCGCTCCCGAGGAAGATGTATATCGCTTCCTTGGATGGGACCTCTTCTGCCGGATCGATGCTGTTCTGGGGCAAAGGTGTCGCGGGACTTCAGTCGGTTGGAACCGTGCACGGTGCGAGGCGCAAGGGTGTGGGCACCGCCTCAGTGGAGGTCGCTCTTGCGGACGCACGCTCAATGGGGTTCAAGCATGTCGTCGTTCTGTCAACCGTGGAGGCAGTGGACATGTACAAGCACTGTGGGTTTCGTCCTTTCGGGAAGCTTCCTGAGCACACGATGGACTTCCGGAAGGTTGAGCGGTGAGGCGCTCCGACTCAGAGTTGCCCTTGGTCCTCGTTCCGGAAACATGAACCAGCAGCGTCAGTGGAAATGCGAGAGATGCATGTGCATGGAGCCGGACTTGAACTGAGAAGGCTGGCTGTTCGTCAATCGGATGTTCCTAGCGCTGGGATAGACGCATTCCCATTTGCTTTCGTCGATTCATGCACGGACCGCGCGGAATCCGCAGTCCGCAACCTCTAGGGCCTTCTCGATGTCTTCGCGCGCATGCGCTGTAGAGACGAACATCTTCTCTCCATTCGGATGGCCGAAGAGCATCCCCCGGACGAGACACTCCATCGCCCACTTGCCCAGCGTATCCCATCCAGTGTTGAGGGCAGCGCGCGCCGTGCGCACATCGGATGCTCCAAAGTAGATATGCCCCATGGATCCGCAGGACGCCACCTGCGCCGTTATGTGCCGATCGCCGATCAGCTGCTGGAGCCCCGGGAAGAACATCCCTGAGATTCTCTTCAGATTCGAATACACTCGGTCATCCGCTATTAGTCTCATGACTGCTGCGCTGGCGGCGAGGCTCACCGGATGCGCGTTGTAGGTGCCCGCATGATAGGTCTGAGTCGGCCACTTCTTCGGCGGCCAGCTATCGTCTGAGCTCATGAGCTCCATCATCACATCCTTTCTCCCTCCGAAGGCAGCCATCTGGAACCCTCCTCCGAGCGCCTTCCCGAAGGTGGTGAGGTCAGGTTTCACCTTGAAGACCTCCTGCGCGCCACCTCTCGCGAGCCTGAAACCGGTTATGACCTCGTCCAGGATGAGGAGTATCCCTAGCTCGTTGCATATCTTCTGCAGTTCCCTGAGGTAGTTGTCCCTCGGAACAAGACAGCCTACGTTCGCCAGGACAGGTTCGGTGATGACTGCGGCCAGGTTCTCCCTCTCCCTGTGTAGGATATCATACGTGGCCTCGATATCGTTGAACGGAAACACGACGACGGTCTTGGCAATGACCTTGGGGACCCCTCTGGAGATCGGCGTTGCCTTGGGCCGCTTCTCGGTTCCCCTCAACTTGGGTGCCCATATGCTCCAAAGGACGCCGTCGTGAATACCATGGTATCCGCCCTCTGGCTTGGCGATCTTGTCCTTGCCGGTGAAGCCTCTGGCCGTCCTCAGCGCGTGCATCGTGGCCTCTGTGCCGGAGTTCGCGAACCTGAGAAGCCTGACACTGGGCACGTAGCGGGAGATCATCTCCGCGACCTCGACGCAGAGCTCTGTCGGAATCGCGGTGTTCGCTCCCTTCTTCAGCTGCTTGGCGACCGCGTCTTCGATCTGCTTCTTGCGGTGGCCGAACAGGATGGCTCCTTGGCTGAGGAGGAAGTCCATGTACTCGTTCCCGTCTACATCGTAGATCTTGGACCCCTCGGCCCTAGCTGCATAGAAAGGGAATGGATCCAGGTGCCTGAAGTTGCTCTCCACTCCGCCGGGCAGGAGATTCGATGCGCGCGTGTAAACCGCCTTCGAATTCCTCGTCATGGAGGCGTACTTCTGAGCGCATGTTCTCTTGTCGCTCGCCCGTCCTGCATTACGTGGATGGTTGTCGGTTGTCTTAGCGGACATACATTTCACCCCTCATCGAGACTTGATCATGAACAACCCGTGAGTGTGTTCCCCGGGCGGTATTGTCGCGGGCCTTTAGGATGTTTGTCATGTTCAACGAGAAATGCAGGGAGCTGGACATGAACCGAGACTTCTGGCTCTTCGTCAGTCATGGGGGTTTTGGCACCGAGCCAAACTCCTTTCTTCTTCCTGTCTTTCCTCCCTATGTCCTTTTCTCAAACCGAAGGGATTTGAAGCCACTAATCAAATATCCGTTCCGCTCGACCAGCGTACAAACCCTCGATTGGAATCTTACGTTCTAGCCCGTATAAATCCTCGGTCGCTCGCTATTGTCCCCTCATGAGCGAAGAAACCGAGCTCCCAAAGGCCCTCTCCGACCCGATGAACACGTTCCTCGATCTGAACGAGTACATGCTCGATGGCATAGACCATCTGCGCTATGTGCTGGGCTACTCCCTCTGGTTCGGGGCGGTCCTCTCCATAGCGTCCATAGGGGCGTTCGGGTGGTACCTGGTCGAGGAGGGCCTCTCCTGGCTTCACCTGGCCCTCGCCGTCGTCGCTCTCTGCTCCGTTATGGCGGTCTACTGGTCACGTCTCGAGCGCCCTTTCATCGACGACTACCGCATCTTCGCGTGGGCGCTACACCGCGCGAGCGGGTGGGAGCCGCATCCCAAGGTCCCTCAGGGTCCGGACCCCGTATCGAGGCTGCTGAGCCTCCTGAGCGACAAAGACGAGAGGTTCGAGCTGCTGCTCGAGAAGAAGGGGGACAAGCTCGTGAGGAACGCCAAGGTCAAGGGCCATTCGAAGAAGCTGCACGCCTTCGACGCGTTCTTCGCGGCCGAGCGCCCATTGACCCTGTCCCTGGACGATCCCATTCCGGAAGGCGTGACCCTGCTAGTGAGGGTCGTTCCGAAAGCCACCAGGGAGGACGTGGCTAGGCTGAAGGCCGACGCCGAGGATGTCCTCCGGGGCAATGTCAGCATGAACGAGGCCGCGCCGAGGGTCATACTCCTGCAGA
>Ga0315284_10007675_pt1 | contig 15406 bp, 17 predicted proteins | sample YL17G09_16_MG_FD_203696 | JGI IMG/M metagenome (GOLD analysis project Ga0315284, IMG submission 203696) | Sediment microbial communities from Yellowstone Lake, YNP, Wyoming, USA - YL17G09_16 | ecosystem: Environmental > Aquatic > Freshwater > Lake > Sediment | place: USA: Wyoming | collected... | reverse complement strand
CTTGAGCCCACTGGCCCTCTTCGGATAAGATCGAGGACAGCACGGTGCGGTTATCTTGCCGTGGGCTGGCTGCGATGTAGTTCGTGGGGAACAGGACGCGGCCCTCGAACATCGTGTGCGCCGGCAGGCTCCGGCACGTAATGTCAGCGCGGCCCTCCGCTTTGGAGTTGAAGCCCCACAGCGCCCCGTGCGACCAGACGCGAATCTCGCTGCTCGGGATGCTGCCCGGTAGGGTTACGCCGACATGCGCGCTGTCGGCCGGCACGTCGCAGTCTTTGCCAATGAACTGCCAGTAAAGCTCGGCGTAATCGGCATGCTTAATGACGGCGCCGAGGACGTCATAGTCGAGCGTGAAGGTGCGGCGCTCATCGTTCGCCTGGTAATACCAGGTTGCGCGGAAGTCGCTGCCAGTGGATACGTTGTAGCTGCCCGGCGATTCGCCCGGCTGCTCGACATAGCGCTGGTTCGGCTCGGAAACGACGAAGTTCCGGATGTCCGTGCCGCGCGCCAAGGTCATGGTACGGTAGGCGTAGTGGAAGTCGCCGCTGAAGACGTACTCCCATGATTCCGTGACATGCATGGAGCCGTCCTGCTGCACGATCACGGTCATCTCGACCTGCCCGAAGTGGTAGCTCTTCGCCGACACGGGACCGGCGAGAGAGGCCACAAGCAGCAACGCAAACACACGTCGAGTGATCATGTTGCGATGACCGATCCTTTCGCGGGCGCGAGATGTGGAACCGGCGTGGGTGCGCATCCTGTCCGCGCACATGATCGCCGCACGATTCCGGCAGGTGATTTTGTTCGGCAAGAATGGTGCCGAAACCTGCCGATTCGCCCCTGGGTGGAAGGACGAACGTCGTCTGTGGTGGAAGTATTGGCGCTACCGGGCAACGCGGCCGTGGGCGACCCGCGCCATGCGCCCGGGTCGCACCCAATGCGGATGTACGGCGGCGCCATCGAGGCTGATGCGCCTGGGACGCGACGTCATGACCGCGCTGCCTGTGCCGCTACGTGAAACCGAAGGATTCTGACCTGTCCATGAAAGGGGACGATCAATCGTGCTGCCAGGCACGGGAATAGCTCCTGCGACGCTTGCGCGGCTGCGGGCCATGTTAGGCGGCAAGGAACGGCAACTGGGCGTCCTACCCACGCCGCGCAAGATAATCAAAGTCGGCCGCACCACCACCATTTCCGAGGTGGCGGTACTGCTGCCGTCAGACGAGGGTGCGCGCAGCGCGGCCGAGGGGCTGAGAGCGCTCCTGCGAGAGTTGGGCGTGCCGCGCGTGCCCATGGTGGCAACCCTTGCCGCCGCGCGCAGGTATGCTATGCTGATCGCTGCCGGCGATCCGCGCAGCGACCCTAGAGTCGCTCACTGCTGGGACCTGTGCGACGGGCTGCGCATGGATCGCGCCGGCCTCGGCGCGCAGGGCTACGGCCTGGTCATGGCCCGGCGCGACGGCAAGTTGGTCATCGTGCTCGCGGCGCAGGCGCGGGAGGGTTTGCGGCACGGATTCGCCACATTGCGCCAGCTCGTCGTACAGCGGGGTGACAAGCCCGCACTGCGTGAGCTCTCCCTCGTCGACCGCCCGTCATTCGCGCTGCGAGGGATCATCGAGGGCTTCTACGGCCCGCCGTGGAGCCACCAGCAGCGTCTGCGCCTCCTCGAGTTCGCCGAGCTCTATAAGCTCAACACGTACGTCTATGCGCCGAAAGACGACCCGTTCCATCGCGACCGCTGGCGCGAGCCGTACACAGGCAACGCGCTGAGAGACTTCCGGCAGGTGGTGGATGCCGCTCAACGCCACGGCGTTCGCTTCTGCTTCGCTATCAGCCCCGGGCTGAGCATGCGATATTCGTCGCGCGCCGACTTTGCGGCGCTGTGCCGCAAGATTGAAGCGATACACGCGATGGGCGTGGATGCCTTTGCGCTGTGCCTCGACGACATCCCATCGGAGCTCCACCATGCGCAAGATAAACGGGCCTTCGCATCGCTGGGAGAGGCGCATGCGTACATCACGAACCGTCTAGGCGACCACCTTGACCGAGTCGCGCCCCAGTCACTGCTCATCTTCTGTCCGACGGATTACACCGGGACCAAGAGCACGCCCTACCTCAAAGCCATCGCCGACCGGATGCGAAAGGATGTGCTGATCTTCTGGACCGGCGAGCAAGTATGCACCCCCGTCATCAGCAGCGAGGACGCCGACGCGTACGGCGGCGCCATCGGCAGGCCGCCGCTGATATGGGACAACTATCCCGTGAACGACTACAACCGGAACCGCCTCTTCCTGGGGCCGATCCGCGCCCGATCAAGCGATCTGCACGAGCACACTACCGGGCTCATCGCAAACCCAATGAACGAAGGCGAGGCGTCGAAGATCCCGCTCGTGACCATCGCGGATTACTTATGGAACGCGGATGCCTACCGTCCGGAACCATCGTGGGAGGCGGCGCTGATGCAGCAGGGCGGCGTGCGGGGATACGCGGCGCTGCGATGCTTCGCCGAACACTGCCTGAGCTCGTTCCTGAGCGCGAAAGAATCGCCAGACCTTAGCGCGGCGATTGCCAGGTTGTGGAAGGAGCGTTCCGGCGGCGCCGCCGTCGACGCTGCTCGCGAGCTACGGCGGCAGTTCGCCCGCATGCGCGGCCTTAAGCGCGAGTTCTCGGCCTCCCTGGGCAACCCGTGGTTGCTTGAGGAGATAGCGCCATACCTCGATAAGCTGATGGCCTACGGCGAGGCGGGAGCGGCCTGCCTGCGTCTGCTGCTGAACCCATCGACCGCTGCGCGCAGGAACGCGGAGAACTCGCAGCAGGCGGTCGCGGTTAACCCACATCAGATCTGTGGCGCGGTGATGGACGAGTTCATCGCCCGCGTGCTGCGGGAGTACGACAGCGCGCAATCAAATGCCCGAGGTGCGTCATGATCAAGATCGGAGTCATCCATGGACCCAATCTGGGGATGCTGGGGAAGCGCGAGCCCGACATCTACGGCGCGATCACCCTGGATGAGCTCAACCGGCGGCTGACTCAGGCGGCGCAGGAACTGGGCGTCGAGCTGCGGATCACCCAGTCCGATCACGAAGGGGATATCGTACGTGCCATTCATGACTGCATGGGCTGGGCGCACGCGATCATCATCAACCCCGCGGCGTTGACTCATTACAGCATTGCCGTGCGTGACGCGCTCCAGGCGGTGCGCGTTCCCGCCATCGAGGTGCATCTGAGCAACATCCACGCGCGCGAGGAGTTCCGACGCGTGTCGGTCACCGCGCCGGTCACCGTCGGTCAGATCATCGGTCTTGGCGCCGAGGGCTACATGCTCGCCCTGCGTGCCGCCAAGGGACTCGTACAAGATAGCCTCGTATGAATGCGTACCAGCAGCGTCTGGCGTGCCTGAGAGCGGCGCTTCGAACGATGGAAGCGCAGTGCCTGTTGGTGTCCACCCCGACCAACGTGCGCTACCTCAGCGGGTTCACCGGGTCGTACGGCGCGCTGCTGGTGAGCCAGGACGGGGTTCTCTTAGTCAGCGACTTTCGGTATCGGTTCCAGGCCGCCGATCAGGCGCCCGACCTTGACTTCGTCGAGATTCAGCGTTGGGTGCCCGGCGTGGCCGGAGCGATCCGGGATCTCGGCTGCGCGACAATTGCATTCGAGGCGGCGCACCTGACCTATCAGATTCACGCCCAGGTGGCCGCCGAACTGGAAGGCGTGCGGCTGGTGCCCTCCGAGGGCATGGTCGAGAACCTGCGCATGATCAAGGATCGGGATGAGATCGCTCGCATCGAGCATGCGGCTGCCATATCCTCCGCCGCCGTCGAACGCGTGCTGGCACTGGCCCGCCCGGGCGTGAGCGAGCGGGAGTTGGCGCTGGCGGCCGAGGACTACATCCGCAAGGAGGCAGGCGCCGACATCGCATTCGATCCTATCGTTGCCTCGGGCCCGAGGGCTGCGCAATGCCACGCCGAACCCGGAGCCCGTGAGTTGTCCGCAGGGGACATGGTCGTCGTGGACGTCGGCGCGAAGTGGGAAGGCTACGGAGCTGATATCACGCGCACCATCGCGGTCGGCGCCGCCAGCGCGCAGCAGCGCGAGATCTACAGCATCTGCTGGCGCGCGCAGAATGCCGCGTTGAACGACGTGAAGGCCGGGATGAGTTGCGCTGCTCTCGATCATACCGCACGCTCGCTGATCGATGAAGCCGGCTATGGGGAAAGCTTCGGGCACGGGCTGGGGCACGGCGTCGGCCTGGACACGCACGAGCTGCCCCGGCTGACGCGAGGAGAGGATGCCCCCTTAAGCGCCAATATGACAGCAACCGTCGAGCCTGGAATATATAAACCGGAGGTAGGCGGCGTCCGGCTCGAGGATCTGATCCTCGTCACCGCCGACGGATGTCGCGTCTTGACACACGCCGCCAAACCGCACGAGCTGCCCGTGCTCTAGCGCGCATTATTCATGCGCGCACGCATCGCACGTAGGATGCACGCTCGTCAAGCGTAGTATGAATAATCCGGGCTAGAGTCTATCGGCAGCGAGACTCTTGCGGAACGGGGTTCTATGGAGTTTCGCGGCGGAGAACTCAGCTGGCACGCGAAACTCTTCCGGACGAGGTTCGTGTAAGATGCGACAGAGGCGAGGAGCAGATTCCCATCATACGCGAACCTCGGTAGGCTAGGACCTGGAGGGCTGAGCGCCTTTCGGGAGCATCAGAACCCAGTGGGGTGACAGCCGGGGCGGAAGGAGGTCGGAAGTGGGTAAGCTGTTCGTGCTGTTGTTGATAGTCGCGGCCTTCACAGGCACATACTGGGCAGTCATGTCCGGCTATGCCGCTGAGAGGGCGCTTGGCTTCGACATCCGTGCAGCAGCGCGCGAGGCCGACGCTGCAACCATCCGCGATGACCTGGTCAAGGCGGAGGGGCGTCTCGATTCACAGAAGGAATGGGTGAAGCGCTTCAAGTTCATCGCCCGCAAGCCCGATTGGTCGCGCGTCGAGGAAAGCCGCAAGCAGCTGCGCGAGCTCCAGCGCGAAACCGACGACATCGTGGCGGCGGCGGGCGGCGAGATCGCTTCGGAAGGTACGGAGAGGCTGCGCAAGTTCCTGCGCGAGATGCCGACCCCGTCCGCCAGTGTCTTCCGGCCCGGTCAAGACACGATGTGGAAAGTGTTATTCTGGGTCTCCGCCGCGGGCACGGTGATCCTGGGGCTCTTGTCGTTCGTGCGGCGGTTTGGGGACTAGCGCGCTCACCGCGGCTGAGGAGCCGCACCCGGAGCCGGGTGTTCCGCCATCACGTTGATGGCCGCGGCCGCTCCGGGTCGTCGCACGCCACCTTGGGTCCGCGGCCAGCCTTGGCTACGCGGCGCGCCGTGCCTGCTTCATCAGGCGCGATTTCCGGCGCGCCGCCGCGTTCTTGTGAAGCACGCCCTTGCTCGCGGCTTTATCCACTATCCTGCATGCGCGCCGCACGGACGCCTCCGCGGTCGGAGCCTTGGCAGCGACGGCGGCCCGCGCCGCCCGGACGACCGTTTTCACGCGCGACTGGGTCGACTGATTCCGCAACTTCTCGTTCCGCGACGTGCGCAGCCGCTTCTTCGCCGATTTGATCCTGGGCAATCTCTCTCCTCCTCGTCAACGATCCTGGATTATGCATACGCCAGCGCGCGTCGGCGGGATAGCCGCGGCATCAGCCAGGCATCACCGCGCGCGGATTACTCATGACGTTCACCGTGGTGATGCGCCTGTGGCGCACGCCGGACCGCCGACACGTCGGCGCCGAGGCTGCATCGGGTGGACGATCTGGACTCGTCATGAATAATCCGGGCTATCAACCCACAAAGCGATACTTGATCAGCGACCAGATCGCCTTGACTCCGTCTTTCCAGTTTATCTTCTTCCCCTCGCGCTTGCTGCGGCCGCGGTAGGTGATCGGCACCTCGTGAATCCGGTATCCGCGCTTCAGCAGCTTTGCCGTCACCTCGGGGCAGAACTCAAAGCCCGTGCACTCGAGGGGGATCGATTTCACCACGTCCGTACGAAACACCTTGTAGCACGTCGCCTCGTCGGTGATCGGCGCACGGTACAGCACCCGCACCATCCACGCCAGCACGCGGTTGATGAGCCGGTTCGGCCAGCGCATGTTCTCGATGGTGCCGCGGAAGCGCGAGCCATACACCACGGCCGTCTCGCCCGCCGCGATCGGCGCAATCAGTTTCGGGTACTCCGCAGGGTCATATTCGCCGTCGGCGTCCTGGATGATGACGACATCACCTCTCGCCTCGGACAGCGCCCGCCGGATCGCCATTCCTTTGCCCATGTTCTGCGGCTGGTGAATGACGCGCACGTCATCGCCCGCCAGGGTGTCGAGGAGCTGGGAGGTGCCGTCCGTCGAGCCGTCATCAACGACAATAAGCTCCTTGTCGATGGGTACCTGTCGTACGCGCTTGATAATGCTCTCCACCGTGTCGCGCTCGTTGTACACAGGCATGATCACTGTGAGCTTGGTTGCGGCGGGTGCCATATGACCAGTGCGAGCCGCCGGAACGTGCGGCGGCCCGCTTGTACCCTCATCTGCTTGCCGGCATGCGTGGCGACTCTAAACCGAGAATACCACGGCGCGGAGAACGATGTCAAGGAACCCGGATGCCCGGCCTGGAGCTCCGTTTTTAGAGGTACGGCCCGACTTGTAGGGGTCGGCCTCCTGGCCGACCCGTCGTGCGGACGCACGTTCGGACGGGCCGACCGGGAGATCGGCCCCTACGTCATAGTGCGTGATCGGCACCCAAGTGCCAAGAACGGAGCTCCTGGGTGCCCGGCACGCTGCGCGAGGACAGCGGCTGGTCCTGCCGGAAGGCCGCGACGTGTGGATCGGAAGAAAGTGGCAGCCCCGGCCCGCTTTTGGCTCTCTTGCACAGCATCGACCCGCCTCCGGTTGAGGTCGAGCTCAGAGGGGCGTCGCGGAACTGCTGTAGCGGTAGGGGCGGCATGAGCCTCCTGGTGCGTCAGGGCGGTACCAGACGTTAACCGAATCGAAACATGTGCACAAGTCCGACGTCCCACGCTATTCCTGTGGGGGCGACGTCAGGGTGGGGCTGCCCATAATCCTCGCCCTGGCGCGGCGGCCCATCGCCGACCCGACCCGCGACGCCGCCCTGCACCCGCGGAACTTCTACCGCAATGTCAGCATGCCGTGCTTGCCGACGCGCTTCCTCTGCGTCGTCCTTCCCCTTACCGCGTGGCCGCATGCCCCACTGGCATCGCATAGACGACCAGCGCAGTCTCCGGCAAGCCCAGTACCTTCGCCGCCGCCTGCTGGTTGATCCCGCCCTGCGTCACCGTCGCCAGCCCCAGTGCGGACGCCTCCAATGCCAGATTCTCGGCCGCGTGACCCACCTCCAGATAGATGAAGCGATCCGCCATCGCGGCCATCCGCGATCCCATCTTGCTCCGATCCCCGGTGAACACGAATGTCACCGGCGCCGCCTCGCCTCCACGCGGGGGCTGCGTCACCTCCGCGCGCCGGTCCTGATCTGAGATGCGGACCAGCTTGTGCCCCTTCGGCTCATACGCGAACACCCCGTCAGATCTGAACACGTACACCGTCAGCGGGTACATCGCCATCGCCGACGGGGACGCGCGGTGCCCGGTGGCCGGATCGGTGATGCCTTGCGCCGCCCACAGCAGCTGCCCAATCTGCTGCTCGGTCAGCGCCTGGGTCTGGAACCCGCGCACCGAGCGCCGCTTCGCGATCGCCTCTTCCAGCGACATCGTCCCCTTCGTCACCGGTGTGGGGAGCGTCACCTCCTGCGGCGGCGCGACCGGCGCATCCGCGCCGATGCCTATCACCGCTGCCGCCCCGATCACCACACACACAACCAGCGGCGCGACCAGCCGTCTCATCTCTCGCCTCCGTACCACAAAGTTCAGAGCCAGTTCGCCGGCCTATCAGGAACCCCTCGCGCGGGCGAGGACAAGCACCTGCGCGCTTGCCCCCACCATCGAGGTGTGTCTGTCTACTGCGCTTAGCCCCGGCTGACCTTGCCCCCGGCTTCGCCTGTCTCGCCGGCTGTCGCATTATGTCCAGCTTCAGATTACGGGACCAATCGGGGGGTGAACCAAGGTACGGTTCCGGTGTCCCTGCTCTTGCATCTTGTTCCGCCCCCGCGAGAACTTTCGATAGTTCTCCCGCCTGGCCACCAGATTGCTTCCCTATGGCCGAGGTGAACTTGATCCGAAGGGCCATCCCTGCCCGCGCGTTCCACCTGCCGCCTCGCGTTGGCTCTGCTCCCTGACTCACTAGGCCAACCGACTAACAGAAGTCTCGGCCTCCTTCCCGACGGTAAGAGTTCAACGTGTCCTCCTAGCCGAGACCCATGTCAACACGGGCGTTGCCTGCTAGCGGTGTCTACTTGAACAGGTCAGTGTCCACGAAATCCGCCCTTACCAGCGACCAGAAATCCACGGCCAAGCCTGCCTCGACGTATGCGTACGGAAGCCAGCCGTATCCCTTGTCGCCCCACTCGGGGCCCCAAGAGTTGCGGATAAGCAGAGCACCTGTGCAATCCTCTATTCCCTTGCTGCTATCATAGCCAACAGCCATGACCGCGTGGCCCCCCTCCAGGGCGTCGCCAGGCCGTGGAAATGGGATCTCCCCAGCGCCGTCGCCGAGGCCGGGGATGGAGCTGTACACCGAGAAACCAAACATACAGGGCAGCCCACCTGCCAGATAGGTAAGCACAGAATTCAGTACCTCACGAGGTTTCGCCCCGGCGAGATCGTGTCGGTAGTACTGAATAGCCTTGTAGTTCTGTGCGAACGCGTAGCAGAAGGCCGGCGGTTCATTGTCGAAGTACGCGACCTGGTATGGCCAGTGCTGCTCCGGCGAAACACCAAACAACACCATAGACTTCATCACCGTCCGGAGATAGCAGCCTTGGTCGCCCTTCCATCCGAGGAGATTGCGCGCCACCTTGTAGACGAAGAGGCGTGATGCGTTCAGGTACTTGCCAAAGGCACGCCTCTCAAAGTACTCCAGTAAGCCGACGGCGGCGTTAGCCGTGCACGACCCTAGGCTCTTCTGATCCTCCACGGGAGAACACCATTTCCGCAAGTCTGCCTTCGTCGGCATCTGCTGGGCCGCCGTCGCAAGTAGTCGTGATTGCCCCACGACCGTCTCAACAGGCCGTGACTGCGGTGTGTAGTCACGATAGTCGGGTAGATCTCGTCGCCAACCCATGTGCAGCCCCTTAACTACATCCATCTCCGTGCTCCTTCCCCAGTAAGTATCGGGGGACTGGCCTACGTCCCAGGGCACCCGACTTTACGATCCCAGATCCAGTCCTGCGCTGTTACCTTGCCGTTCGCGTCAACGTACAGATACGTGGCGCATTGTCGGTCTTGGATTTCCTTCCCCGATCCCACCCATGTCCCACTGTTCAAGTAATGGCACTGCCTGCCATTGATCACGTCGTCGAACCGGTCTGGCACGTGGGTGTGCCCCATGATGCAGTAGAACGCCCGGTCCGCGGGGTGTTGGGCGGTGAAATCCCGCAGCACCTCGCGGGCCGCCTCGCGCCAGAAGTAGTGGGTAACCTTGCGCCGCACGGCCCTGTTCACACCCGTTCTCAGCCGTTTGAGGAACCGCTTGGCGGAATCGCGTTCCGACTTGGATGGCGGGTCCGCGGCGACCGCCTGCTCGATGTCCTGTTCCAGGGTGTTGCCCGGTTGCGCCCCGAGCTTGATCACCGCCGGCGAGTCGACGCCGACCCGTCTGTCCGCGGGGCGCGGCTGCCCGGCGCCGGGGTCCCGCCTCTGCTGTGTCAGGTTGAATGCTTCATATCCACTGTTCACGTAAGTCCGAATAGTGAGGTCCCGCACGTAGAGCCACAGCGCCGGATCGTACAGATGACCGTGCTGTATGAGAATGGTGCTGACGTCGGTGTGTAGCGGTGGCCGATGCGGGTACTGCAAGCTGACGTTCCTCAGAGGAGCCAGACCAGGATTGAAGTCACACCTGATGCCACTAATCCCGATGTCGTGATTGCCGAAGACGTACGTAACGGACCGCTTGCTGGCGTAGTCCATGAGGGCTGTGAGCGCCTTGCAGGCTGCCGCCGAGGTGAGGGAGACGTTGCCTTCGTATGGCGGAGCATCCATCAGATCCCCGTTGACAATCAACTCCTCCACCCTGTTCTCGTCACACCACTGGAGGAGGTCACACCAGTGTTCCAGCTTGGTTCTTTCTCTTGCGCCCTCTCCGTATCTCTCGACATCGCTCCACGTATCGATATGCAGGTCGGACACAATGATCGCGCGGCACATCTCTTCCCCCTTCCTCCCGCGGCGGCTCCCGTCTCTAGTCATCATCGGGCTTGTCGGTGTAGAACTCTGCCCAGACCGGGCAATGGTCGGATATGTTCCTACGCACTGAGAGGTGTGGGTAAGGCTCGCTCGTGTAGAAGCGCTGGTAGGTTGAAGTCGATGCCGCTGCTGCCCATGTGCTCAGCGGCAGTGTGGCTAGGGTCCATCCAGATGTTGTCGTACCAAGCGCTGCCGACTCTGTTCTCGCGGGTGCTGTAAGTCGTGAAGGTCGTGCTGTCGCCGGTTATGAGATTGACCAGTCCCAGCTCTCTCAACGGATCGAAGGCTAAGTTGGTGGGCCGATTGGTGTTGAAGTCGCCCATGAGAAGGAGGTCGTCCTCCTTAGGTTCGAGGCCGTGAACGTAGATCCACACCTGCTTCAAGCGCCGAACTTCATCCGCCCGACGGCTCGCGGGCGTGGCGAAGGTGATGTGAACGGTAATCAGAGTAAAGTCGAAGTTGCCAGCCTTGAAGGTGTCGTAGAAAGGCGGCCGCGAGAACTCGGTGGAGCTGCTCGCCGGATAAACGCCGTGCGGCCCGGCAGTCTCGCTGACTCGGTCAGCGCGGTAGATGAAAGCGTAGTACTCGGCAGCCTGTCCCTCGCCCACCTTCGGCGACGCCGCCGTTTTCCACGTCACACCAGACCGCTCCTCGACCGCCTGTCTGAGGCGCTCCAGGCCCTCAAGCGACTCGACTTCCTGCAGCGCTACGATGTCATACTGAGCGATGACTTCGGCGCGCTCGTCGACCGGGGTGGTCTTGTTCAGGTTGAGCACGTTCCACGAGGCGATCCGGATGGTATGGGAGGCGCTGGCACCAAACGATGCCACAGCGCTCAGGGCTACAACACAGATCAGCAGGCGTGACTTTGCGATTCGGCGCAACATGGCGGCAGCCTCCCTTCAGGCGTCTTGCGCGCTTCTACGAACCGGTGGGACACGAGATCGGCCGGGCATGTCCCGGCCAACGCGCCCCGATCCCCCTGGTTGAGCGGACTCCCCTGTCGTGCCAGCCTGGCGGGGATACATGCCCTTCACAACCGGTCCGCCATATGGATCATCTTCGGTCGTTCACCACGCGCTAACTTTCGGGCAAGAGGCGGGCCATATCCAAGGCCCGCGGCAGGATGACGCTGTTAACCAGAATCACGCTCTCGTGATGAGTGACCTCGTCGCTGCGGGGCCATTGAAACAGGCAACCGAGCAAGGGCAGTTGGCCCAGGATGGGCACAAAGCCGGGCGGCCGTCGGTGTGACGTCGTAATGGAAAAGGACGAGATGTCGAAGAGGTCAAATGCTGTGACTATCGCGTCCGTGCTGACGTGATGGCGGTTGATGACGGCTGCGTGGCTGGAGTCCGGCGACTCGGAAGGCAGCCCAAACCCTAAGTCGACCTGCAGCCGCGCCGACCCGCCGTCTGGCAAGACTGTTGGCCGGACACGGATTCCTATCCCCGGGGCTATCTCGCTGAACGTCGGCTTCGTCTCGAGGAGCGGCGCCAGAGTGGTAATGGTGTTCGCCAGATTCCCGTGCTCTATGACCGCCTTCAATGCATCGCCGCCCAGCAGCGTCACTGGCGTGGTTTCCACGAAGGAGGTAACCTGCGGCACCAATTCCGCTTCCATGCTGCTGGTAACGACGATGCGCGCCTTGCCCACCAGCGCAGTGCCGTCTGAGCGACTGCCTCCGCCGTGCCGCTGCACCCGCTCTAGGAGGGGGATCAGGAACATATCTCGCATGTCCTCGGCGAAGGCGTCCATCGCAGACTTTAGCAGGCGGTCGGCCGCCCCACCTGCCGAGCGGAGTCGCTCCGGAGCGTTCCAGTCGCGCAGTTCGGCTTCATCCTTCTGATAGGCGCGCCAAGCCCGGGCGAAGTCCTGGACGCCTTTTCGATCCGACGCTGCGGTGGATATGCCATATCCAATCTCCAGTCGTTGAAAGGGCTTCGCCATCGTCAGTGTAGGTGATCTCCGTCGCGCGCGTTTCCCAAGCGCTTCCAGCGCCGTCTTCACGCCCGGAGGTGCGTCCTCGCGCCGCATTCTTTCCTGCAGACTCTTCACGAGCTCTTGACGATTATCTGCCAGCCCCAGGAACATCAGCGCCTCTGCGACCGTCAGGGGACGAACTGGATTGATGTCAAAACCCGCTTCGTAGAGTTCATCGAGCACCGCTCGGTCGCGTAACCTGTCCTTTGCCTCGGCCGCCACCTCAAAGAGCTGTCGCTGCGTCCATTGCAGCGCCTGCTGGGTCTCGCGCGCGTCATCCAGGATTTGCCCGACTCGCTCTGCAACTGCCGCCTGATCACCGCTTACTTGGATTGCCCAGATATCCATCTGGACTTGCGGCCAAGGGCAGTCTATCACGGCCAAAAGGCGCTTCATCTCCAACACTTGCTTATCTGACCCCGCAAGGAAAAGGGTGCGCCCCGCACGCTGAACCGCGTTCTCGCCGTAGATGGTATTGAGAGCCTTGACCACTTGGTCAACGGTGTCCGGCGCCGCCGACTCACGCCCGGGTGCCTGCCCCGTGGATGCGCCCGTCTGGCCGGGGGTACTGGGCGCGCCCGCGGTCTGCCCGCCTATTGGTTGTGTCAGGTCGGTCGTCGCCATTGGGCTCCTCACAAATGTCAGCGACCAGATTGTCCTTATGCTCTGCGGCTCCTTGTCATTGGTGATAGCCTGGGCATCCGCGGAACAGACGGTGACAAAGGGCAGAGCGCCGAAAACGCTCCCCAGGCATATCAGCAGCGTCAAAAGCAGCATGGTGGCCAACGAACATCTATGACGTCGGTTGGCCCTCGTTCCCACCAGACCGTTGTTCTCGACCATCTCTCTCGACCTCCTTCCCCTGTCGGCCCTCAGCCTCACTGGGACAAATCCGGGGGTGAACTAAGGTACTCTCCCGGTGTCCCTGCTCTTGCATCTTGTTCCGTCCGCACGAGCTAGCCAAGATTCTCGGGCCAGCCTAGCCAAGCAGGCCCTGACTCTCGAGCCGCTGCTTGACGTTTCCGGCGCTACCGGCTCGCCGGATTCCCGCAGCGAACTCCGGCACGACTTCCAGGTCTACGCCCACACACCCGGCCATCTCGCCTACCCAGTCCTCAGGCAACTCGACGCGGACACATCCGCCGTCGTCCAGCACAGGCCAGCCCATGCTCTGTGCCGCTGCCTTGGCCTGAGCCTGGTGCAGCTCCACGATGCATCTGGGCATCGCCACTCCCCTTTCCCCAACGGTCTGTCCGGTTGCGCGGAGCTTCGCTCACCATACGCCCGCCAAACGCAGCACGAGGACCGCCCGCGCGGTGTGGGTCAGGGCAGCGATTTCGGGCCACGACCCAACCGGTCGCTTGGTCGAAGCTGCGAGGCAAGCTGGCCGCTCCTGACACCGGTGTCCTGGAGCAAAAGGCGGACGCTGCGGAGTGCTTCTCGCAATCCTCTTCGGTCTCGGATCGGTCAGTCTCCAGGACTAGACAAATGCCATTCCTGGACCGCGCGATGAGTTCCGGGACGTGAAAGGCTGGCTGGCCAGCGCGTTCATGGGGAAGGACGAAGGCGAGGCTGTCGCTGGGAACAAAAGAGTGAATGAGGGGAGTAGCGTCGGGCGCGCGCATACCGGCGCGTGCCGAGCTTAAGCGGCACGCAGGAGTCATTCTGCTGAACCCACCTCTGTGGGGGTGGGACCACGCCGTCAGCCGTTGACCCCGCAGATGGGATTCCGGACAACCACAGGCCGTAGCAGACGAACCGGGCACCTTGGTCTCCGCACGCTCAAAGTGCGAACTGCCGGTCAGGACGGATGCTTCGAGGTAGGCCGCGATGACGCCCTTGGCAGCCGCTACTGCGGGCTCTTCTTCGCGGCCCGGCGCCAGACTCCTTCTTGCAAACCCGGGTGCCAGACGATCCGGGGCAAGATTGGTGTTCCGGGGCAATCTGGCGGGCGCCGTCGCGCTCGCCAATGGGAAGGTCAAGACAGGTGGTAGCCCCGGAGGGCTTAGTGCACGGCTCACGCCCACCACGCGGGTGACCTTCCGGCTGTCGCCGGTGCGCGGCGTGCCGCGTGATCGGCTCCCCGAGGCGGTGAAGTCGGCGATCCGGTTCGTGCGTCCTGCCGAGCTTCAGGGGTGCGCCGCCGGAGCGAATTTCGGGCGGTGACACTCAGCGCTGTTGCGGCTTGTCACAGCAGGAATGTCGCCAGTTTGCGTCGCGAGTCTGTCGCAAGTTCACGAGGCGGCTTCCTTCAGGCGGTATAAGAGGCGGTTTGTAGCCCCTTCGGGGTCGAGCAGTCCCATCTCGACCATTGCCCGCAGGTCCCGCTGTAGGCTGCGTCGGCTGACACCGGCGCACAGACGCTCGAAGTCGTGGATGGTCAGGCCTCCGTGCTCCAGTGCCAGTTCCAGGGCTGCGCGCCGCCGCTCGGACAGCGCGTGCTTCTGCGCCAGCACCTCCCGCCGGATGACGAGTTCGCCGCGCTCCTGCACCTCACGCAACTGCGTCGCCAGGCCCTCGACGAAGTACTCCAGCCACACCGTCATGTCCATCTCGTTCTGGCGGACGGTGCGGATGGCGTCGTAGTAGGCGGGCCGGTCGCGGTCATAGTACTCGCCCAGGGTGAACAGCCGCTTGAAGTCATATCCCTTGCGGTAGAGGCAAAGCGTGGAGAGCAGGCGCGATAGGTTCGTCTGGAGTGGGTCATGTCAAGTCTTGTGTGTTGACCGCCGCGCACGGCCGCGGTTTCCGTGCTATAATTAACTTTACCCGGGGCATGCCGGCCCCGGCGTTTTTGTCGTCTTCACGGCCCGGCCTTCCCGATGCCCACAGCAGACAAGATCCGCAACCTGGCGATCATCGCACACATCGATCACGGCAAGACCACCCTGATCGATGCGATCTTTCGCGCCACCCGCGTCTTCCGCGACAACCAGCAAATGCAGGAGCGGGTGATGGACAGCTACGACCTTGAGCGCGAGCGCGGCATCACTATCCGCTCCAAGCACTGCACCGTCGAGTGGAACGATTACCTTATCAACATCATCGACACCCCCGGCCACGCCG
>Ga0315284_10007673_pt1 | contig 15407 bp, 10 predicted proteins | sample YL17G09_16_MG_FD_203696 | JGI IMG/M metagenome (GOLD analysis project Ga0315284, IMG submission 203696) | Sediment microbial communities from Yellowstone Lake, YNP, Wyoming, USA - YL17G09_16 | ecosystem: Environmental > Aquatic > Freshwater > Lake > Sediment | place: USA: Wyoming | collected... | reverse complement strand
TCTTCAGGTACAACAGGATCATCGGGAAGTTCTGGAACTACCGGTAGTTCAGGAACCTCAGGAAATGGATCATCAGGTACTTCAGGTTCAACTGGTTCTAGTGGATCGACTGGATCATCTGGTTCAAGTGGTACTACAGGTTCATCAGGGTCATCTGGAACTGTAGGTAGTTCGGGATCTGCTGGAACAAGTGGGTCAGCAGGATCTTCAGGAACTAGCGGAAACGGTTCTTCAGGAACATCAGGATCTACTGGGTCTAGTGGTACAACTGGTAGCAGCGGTTCTACGGGTTCAAGTGGATCTTCAGGTACTACTGGAACTAGTGGAACGTCTGGGACTGCAGGAACAAGTGGATCATCAGGAAGTAGTGGTACAACAGGTACTAGTGGTACATCAGGTACAAGTGGTACAACTGGTTCAGCAGGTACAAGTGGTACTAGTGGTAGCAGTGGTACAACAGGTTCTAGTGGTACAAGTGGATCATCTGGTACACGTGGATCATCAGGATCAAGTGGATCATCAGGAAGTACAGGAAGCTCTGGTTCTACAGGTACATCTGGAACATCGGGAAGCACAGGTACGTCAGGATCATCCGGTACAACAGGTTCATCAGGAACTTCCGGAAACGGTAGTTCTGGAACAAGTGGAAGCTCAGGAACAACTGGATCTTCGGGATCTGCTGGAAGTAGTGGTAGTACAGGTAGTTCAGGTTCAACTGGTTCAAGTGGCACTAGTGGATCTTCCGGTACAGCAGGATCCACAGGTTCATCAGGAAGCGCAGGTACTTCTGGTACAACGGGAAGTTCTGGTACATCTGGTAATGGATCTAGTGGTACATCAGGGAGTACTGGATCATCTGGTAGCACAGGGTCAAGTGGAACTAGCGGATCAGGTTCGTCTGGAACATCCGGTACAACTGGTAGCAGTGGTACATCGGGAACAGGTGGTAGTAGTGGTTCTACAGGGTCATCAGGATCTTCCGGTACAAGTGGAAACGGTTCAAGTGGAACAAGCGGAAGTAGCGGTACTACAGGTACATCAGGTACTAGCGGTTCAACAGGAAGCAGTGGAAGCTCGGGCACATCTGGTAATGGATCTTCTGGGACAAGTGGATCAACAGGTTCTAGTGGAACATCTGGTACTGCCGGATCATCTGGAACTAGTGGTAATGGTTCAAGTGGCACATCAGGTACTACTGGTTCAAGTGGTAGCACAGGTTCTTCCGGTTCTAGTGGAACAACCGGTTCTTCTGGTACTTCTGGGAATGGATCATCCGGTACGAGTGGAACGACAGGTTCATCAGGTACAACGGGGTCATCGGGAAGTACAGGAACTTCTGGTACATCTGGAACCACAGGTTCTTCAGGGTCAACAGGCTCTTCTGGAACTTCTGGAAGTGGTTCATCTGGAACCAGTGGTAGTTCAGGAACTAAAGGATCTAGTGGATCAACAGGAACTTCAGGTAGTTCAGGAACAAGCGGTAACGGATCTTCAGGAACGTCTGGTACAACTGGATCATCTGGATCTACAGGTTCTTCCGGTACAAGTGGTAATGGATCTTCTGGTACCTCTGGATCATCAGGTACTGTAGGTAGTTCTGGATCTTCAGGTACTGGCGGATCATCTGGGTCAACAGGAAGCTCTGGTAGCAGTGGCACAACTGGTAGTTCTGGTACTACTGGAACATCAGGTTCATCCGGTACTAGTGGAAATGGGTCATCAGGAACTTCTGGATCTACGGGCACAAGTGGTTCAACAGGTAGCTCAGGGTCTAGTGGTAGTGCTGGTTCATCTGGTACTACAGGCACAAGTGGGTCTACGGGTACTTCTGGTTCATCAGGAACTAGCGGTAATGGATCATCTGGTTCATCAGGAACCACTGGAACTTCTGGAACTAGTGGTACCACAGGATCATCAGGATCGAGTGGTTCAACAGGAACTTCTGGAACTACAGGTTCATCTGGAACAGCGGGTTCGTCAGGTACCTCTGGAAATGGTAGTTCCGGAACATCTGGTTCTACGGGGTCTTCTGGTTCTAGTGGAACTACAGGTAGTTCTGGTACATCTGGTAATGGTTCTTCGGGTACTTCAGGTAGTACAGGTTCTTCTGGGTCATCCGGCACCAGTGGTAATGGATCTTCAGGCACTTCAGGTTCAACAGGTTCAAGTGGATCTACTGGAACATCTGGTTCAAGTGGTACTGCAGGTACATCAGGGTCATCTGGAACTACAGGTACTTCAGGATCTGCAGGAACATCTGGAACTGCTGGAAGCAGTGGAACTAGTGGTTCAACTGGTAGTTCAGGTACTTCGGGAACAACAGGTTCTTCTGGAACATCCGGAACGTCAGGAAGTTCGGGTACACGTGGATCATCAGGTTCTAGTGGATCTTCAGGAAGTAGTGGTACTGTAGGAAGTTCAGGTTCAACAGGATCTAGTGGTTCTTCTGGAACAGTAGGTTCTTCAGGATCGAGTGGAACTTCCGGTTCAACCGGAACATCTGGGTCTACGGGTAGCAGTGGTTCATCTGGAACTTCAGGTAGTGGTTCATCTGGATCATCCGGAAGTACTGGTTCAAGTGGAACAAGTGGAAGTGGATCATCAGGAAGTAGCGGATCTACTGGTTCATCTGGAACAAGTGGAACTGGTTCAAGTGGATCTAGTGGTTCTACGGGTAGTAGTGGTACCAGCGGTAATGGTTCATCTGGTAGTAGTGGATCTACTGGTTCGAGTGGTTCTTCTGGTAATGGTTCGTCTGGATCTTCCGGAAGCACAGGAAGCAGTGGATCTACTGGTAGTAGTGGTTCAACTGGTTCATCGGGAAGTACGGGTTCTTCCGGTTCAACTGGTTCATCGGGAAGTACGGGTTCTTCCGGTTCAACTGGTTCATCGGGAAGTACGGGTTCTTCCGGTTCAACTGGGTCTAGCGGTTCAACTGGTTCATCGGGAAGTACGGGTTCTTCCGGTTCTAGTGGGTCTAGCGGTTCAACAGGAACTAGTGGAACATCTGTAGCAGTGAGTGGTACAACTAACTATGTAACTAAATTTACATCTGCTACAACAATAGGAAATAGTAGTACAATTGATACAGGTATATATTTATCTAGTGGTATTGAAAATAGTGGAGTTGTATTTACACCAACAAACCCAAATATAACAACTGCTAAGAACTGGGTATTAGGAGGATTAGGATTTATATATTCTGGTTATGGAAGTACAGAGAGTTCTTCTATTGCATCTAATATGTATTTAAATACCACTCCTTCATATGTAGCAAAATATTCATCTGCAAATGGATTTGGCGCATTTCAGTTAACTGGGGGAACTATGTCTTGGGCTTCATTTGGTTCAGCATCTGTTGTAGCTGGAACAGCATATACACCAACTACTAAATTCACTGTAGATAAAGCAGGTCAAATTTCATTTAATACATATACATCTACATCAGCTTACACAGCTACAACTGCTATTGGTTCTTTAGCATTTGATATTAGTGGTAATATTTTAACAGCTCCTAAAGCTTTTACATGGACAACAGCTAGTAGTACATCAATAACAGCTGCTGTAAATACTGGATATATTACTGGTGGTACTTTAGTGACTATTACGCTTCCTGCAGTATGTGCTGCTGGAGATGTAGTAGAAGTGGTTCAAACAACTGCAACAGGTTGGACACTTAGACCTGCTACTGGTGATACAATTAACTTTGGTATATTAACAGCTACTACTAGTATTACATCAGCAACAACATTAAAAAATGATGCTATAAGAGTTGTATGTACAACAGCAAACTCTGTATGGACTGTTCTTTCTTCTCAAGGTAACTTAACTGTAGTGTAATAATTATGGCAACTAATAATAGTATAAATCAAATTATAACTTATCAAGATTTTACATCAATAGATTCTGCATGGTCTATACCTACAAATATAACAAATTTATATGTTATATGTGTTGGAGCAGGAGGTAGTGGAGGAGGAGGTGGTTCTGCTGCTGCTGGTATTGCTAGACATGGTGGAGGAGGAGGTGGTGGTGGTGCTATTTCTTCTAAATTTTTTCTTGCTTCAGATTTAATTGCTGTATCACCTACTTTAGTAGTCACTCCAGGAAATGCTAGTTCTGGTGGAACTGTATCAGCTGGTGCTTCTGGTGGTTCTGGTGCTACTGGTGGTTCATCTTCTATTGGACCAGGAGGAGGTGTATTTTATGTTGTAGCATATGGTGCAGGTGGTGGATGTGGTGGTGCAAATTCTGCTATAGCCAGTGGTGGTGCAGGAGGTGGTGGAACAGCAGGTGTAGGTAGTCTAGGAGGTACTTCAATAGCACCTGGAGGTGATCCAGGTGGAAATACTTCTACAGCAACAGCTATTGGTGGTCAAGGAGCTCAGGGACCAATTGCAGCATCTGGAGGATGTGCAGAATTTGGAGGTGGTGGGGGATCAGGTAGTCCTGCTACTCCTAGTGCTAGTGCTTTTGCTGGTGGAAGTTCTATATATGGAGGTGGAGGAGGAGGTGTTGGTGGATGTGGAAGTGCTACAAACACTGCATTACAACCTGGAGCAGGTGGAGCATCTAAGTCTTATATAGCAGGAGGTGGTGGTGCTGCAGGTACTACACAAGCATCTCCTACAGCTGGTACAGCAGGAACACCCACTTCACCTAATGCAACAACTTTGCGTTGTGGTAATGGTGGTGGAGGTGGTGGAGGCTGGGTGAGTTTGCTCACTACAGGTAATGGTGCTGCTGGAGGAGATGGTGGATTTCCAGGTGGTGGTGGTGGTGGTGGAGGCACAGGTACAGGAGCAGCTAATACAGGTGGTGTTGGTGGAGCTGGTGGTGGTGGATTAGTAAGAATTTATATGTGGTAAAATCAATAAATAATGGCAGATAATAACAATAAAAATCAACAGATTAATGTACAAATATTCACTGCAAGTGGTACATGGACTATGCCTACAGGTGTTCAATTTGTATATGTAGTTGGTGTAGGAGGTGGTGGTGGTGGTGGTTCTGGTTCATCAGGATCCACTGCTCAAACATTAAATGGTGGAACAGGAGGAGGTGGCGGAGCATATGCTCAAAAATTATTTCTAGCATCAGATATAACATCATCTGTAACAGTCACTCTTGGTAGTGTTGGAACAGGTGGTGCAGCTGCTACACATGGATCAAATGGTAATACTGGCACTCAAGCTAATAGTTCAACTTTTGGTTCATATATAAGTTTTCTTGGAGGTGGTGGTGGAGCTGGTGGAATAGTTGGTGGTACAAGTCAATCAGGAGGATCTGGTGGAGGAACTTTTGCTGCAGGAAGTCCAGGAAGTACAGTGGGTGTTGCAGGTGGTGCACCAGGTGCTTCAAGCATTAATGCTATAGCAGGTGGAGGTGCTGCTTCAAGTGTAGCATTTACAACCTCTGCTGATGGGTGTGCTGAATATGGTGGAGGAGCAGGTGGTGGTGCTAATGGTGGTGGTGGAAGTTCTATATTTGGTGCAGGTGGTGGTGGTCAAGGGGGTGGTGTTATCGCTAATTCAGGAACTTTAACAAGTGATGGTGGTAAATCTGGAACTTATACTATAGGTGGTGGTGGAACTGCAGCAACTACTGGAAATCCTGGTGGAGTTGGAACAGCTGGTAGTTCATTAAGATCTGGAAGTGGTGGAGGTGGAGGAGGTGGGGCTATTAGTAATGGAGCTGGTCAAGTTGGTGGTGTAGGTGGATCAGGTGGTGGTGGTGGAGGTGGAGGAGGTGCTGCTGCTGGTACAACAAATCTTGGTGGTGCAGGTGGTAATGGAGGTAGTGCAGAAATAAGAGTTTATTCTTGGTAAAAAATCAATAACTTATGGCAATAAATAATAGTATAAACGAACCACTTGATGTCCAAACTTTCACTTCTGCTGGAACTTGGACCAAACCTACTGGTGCTAAAATTGTTTATATAGTTTGTATTGGTGGAGGAGGTGGTGGTGGAGCTGGTGGCTCAAGAGCTACTAGCACTATTCGTATGGGTGGAGCTGGTGGTGGTGGTGGAGCATATATTGGAAAATGGGTTAATGCTTCTGATCTTAATGCCACTGAAGCAGTGGCTCCTGGTGCTGCTGGTACAGCAGGTGTTCCTGGTGCATCAGGTGCTTTAGGTGGTGATGGTGGTGTTGGTGGTAATTCTACATTTGGAACTACTGTTCTTTTAACAGCATATGGAGGAGGTGGAGGTCGTGGAGGTGCTATTACAGGAGCTGCTGCTTCTGGTGGTGGTGGTGGAGGTACAGGTAGTGTTGGTACTCTTGGTTCTACAGCTTCTGTAGCAGGTGGTAATCCTGGTGGTGCAACTACAGGAACAGCTATTGGTGGTCAAGGAGCAGCTGGTGGAACTGGTGATGGAGGAGTTGCTGACTTTGGTGGTGGTGGAGGTGGTGGACACAATGCTACACCTTCAACAACTGGAATAGGTGGAAGTTCAATGTTTGGAGGAGGAGCTGGAGGATGTGGTGGTTGTGTAACTAATTTAAATGCTGCAATAGCAGCCACTGCTGGAGGTGCATCAGGTACCTATGTAGTTGGTGGAGGAGGTGCTGCTGGTACAAGTGGCGCAATAATTACAGCTGGTGGAGCTGGTACAGCTGCAACTTCACTACTTGCTGGATTTGGTGGAGGTGGTGGTGGTGGTAAAACTACTTCTGGAGCTGGTGGAGCTGGTGGAGCAGGTGGGGCTGGTGGTGGTGGAGGTGGAGGAGGTGGTGTTGCTACTACCACAGGTATTGGAGGTGCAGGTGGATTGGGTGGTGTTGGTTTAGTGGTGGTTTATTCTTGGTAATAATAAATAAATAAAATGAAAAATATACAACCTGTAACAATTTGGAATAATGGAACATTAGAAACAGCTACACAATTAGATGTAGTGAGTGTATATGATGATCTTGCTACTAATGCAGATCTTCGTTATACATTATATACAGCAGACAAACTTGGTCTTGCAAGTGATCGTTTGAACATCTCTGGAGATGACTATCTAATATGGGGATCTACAACTGATGTAAATGCATCAGCTTATGCATGGGTGGCTAGTCAGTTAAACCTTACATTGCTATAGCATCTATAACTTGTTGTGCTGTAATAGTTTTAGTGCATTCAAATTGTCTGTCTGTACCTTTATGTTTAGGGCACCAGTTCCAATCTCCTGCATCTAGTCTGTCTTGACTAAAGCAGAATCGACACACTGATTCTGCTGGAGATATTCTAACAGTGGGAGTGAAGTCTGCTTCAGGTTTTGTTATTCCTGATATTAAACAAGTATCAGTTCCTAGTGCCCAAGCTAACCAGCTAAGTCCACTACTTATTCCTATAAACATTTCAGCTGATAGTATTTCACTCATTACTGATTCCATACTAGTATCAAGTAGGAGAGTAATACCTTTTGGATATGCATTTCCCATATATCCATCTTCTTCTCTAGAAGCCATAATCACATCATATCCTTTGTTCAATAAGTAATCTACTAGTTCTTGCCAACCTGTAGCATTGTTCCAATATTTACATTGAGCTGTAGAATGCATTGCTATAATCACCTTCTTTTCTTTCGAATAAACTTTAGGGGTTTTAATTTTAGGTCTGATTTCTTTAAATTCTAATCCTAGTACATCTGACGCTGTTTTCTGTAATGATTGATCTTTAAAATCATTTGGTATTTTATAATGATTGACAGACCCATCTGCATTATAAAACCATCCTATTGTATACATAGCGTATATACCATCAACTACATTTCCCGGTTTTACAAACTCAATATCAGGATATTCTGATTCAAAGAAATGATTCCAGAATGTAGAACAAATAACTTTGCAATTATGTTTAAGTCTAAATTCTTCTACATATGGAAACCATGCAAGAGTGTCTCCTAGTGCTTTAGAATCTAAAGATATATAAACTCTTTTACCAGAAAAATCAGGACGCACTTCTTTTTCATTTACAAGAATATTCCAATCTACATTATATGCAGTTGCTGCTTTTACCCAGTTGTTTCGATTGATAGTATCAGCATGGTGTAAATGTCCAGTTTTTTGATCAATAAACTTAACATTATATTTTTTATCAGGTCCTCCTAAAATTTCAAAGAAAGCTCCATCAATGAAGTTCATGTTAAATATAGGAGCGTGCTCTTTTGATTTAATAGCTAGTATTTGAGTGTTTTTATAACTATCTATTAGTTGATCTTTATAACTCATTGTATAATGTTTTATAAGTTCTTTAGTTCTATTTTTCCAAGATAGGTCTAATGCTTGTTGTCTTACAACTTGTTGATATTCATTAAGATTTAAATACACCTGTTCTATTCCTTTAACTATTTGGTCAACATCTCTTTCAACTTTGACCATTCCGTTTAAACTATTATTTTCTTCATATGTACCTACAACAGGTAATCCTGAAGACATTGCTTCTAATAAAGTTAGATTTGGGTGACCAGCTTCTAGTATAGAGGGATGAAGAAAACAAGTATGTTGTTGATATAAATCTTTTAGTTTTTCTTCAGATACATCATATAAGATTTTTAGCTTATCATAATCAAAGTAAAACTTATCAAAATACTTTTTGTTATTTTTAGGTCCAGCTATTGTTATAGGAAGATTTAACTTTATAGCTGCTGCTATAGCATAACTAAATCCTTTTCTATCTTCAGATTGATCGTGTATAAATCCATTGTTTGCTACACATAACAGTTTGAATTCACTAACATTCCCTGGTGTAAAATAGTCTGTGTTTACACCGTGAGAAAAGTATTCAGGTATATTATCAAAATATTCTACTAAGAACTTAGCTGGTACAAATGCTTTCTTAGCATTTTTAATAGCATTCAGGTTTTCTTTATAAACATTTGATTCTTTACCATATAAAAATGCGTGGTGATCATGAAATGTAAAATAGTAAGGAATACCCTTTTCATGTGCAATGTTTGCTAGATTAGCAAGGTGAATATGTACTACATCATAATCTTTAATATCATCTAGGTATAAGATTTGAGAATCGTGACCTAAGTCTAATAATGCTTTATGTATCTCCCATATAATCTTTTCTACAGCACCCCATCCATTTGGAGGTATAGGTATTAATCCAGGAGTTATGTTTATTATTCTCATTATTTAAATTCTATATAAGTAGCTAGATTATTAATGATATCATTTACATTATAATTAAATGTATTATCATTTACTTTTACTTTTATTATATCAGAAGATGGTTTAACATGTAGATATATACTATAATGATCATTATCTAGAGTAAAGTTATGACTATCTATACTTATATCTAATTTTTTATTTTCAGGTTTTACACTAGTGTTAGAGTAAATAAAAAATATATCATTTGAATGTTTATGCTTAACTAAATCTACTATATAATCTTTCTTTTCTACTTTTCCTGAACTAAAATCTAATCCTCCTATAGTGCTATTAGGAAAATAATTATTAGGAGATTCTTCTAATTGGTATACATCATCTTTATTAAAACTATGATATAAGTAGTTTTCTAAAGCACCATAACTATTTATTTCTGGTAATCTGTTTAGATATTCTTCTGATGTTTTAGGAACCACTACATTATCTATAAAGAACTTAGTATTACAAAAAAATACTAGAGTGTAAAAGTATTCTGTTCCTGTAAAGAAGAACGCACGTTTATTATTTGATAAACATGTTTCTTTTATTAAATCCAATTTAACTACATCTTCATTAGCTATTACACCATCTCCTTCCATATAAAAGAAATGAGTATATCTATCTTTTATAAGATTAATACCATTAATTATAGATGTAAGAACAGAGTATGCGTTAGATCCAAACTTATGATTAAAATTAGTTTGTAAATAAAACTGTGGGTTATCTATATAAAAATAAGTAGTTGGATTGTAAATTAGTTCATTGTGTCTATCATATATACAATAGGTAACCAATTCTTGTATGCTGAGATCTACTGGATAATGGGACACTAAAAGAACATCATGAGTGGTATTAAGTTGTTTTATACAACTCTTTAATACTTCTATAACTTCTTTCTCTTTGGGGTATGATCCTATTATGATTAGGTCTCTATCCATTAAGTAGATAATTTAGAGCTTTTTCCGTAGATTCTTTTTCTTTAAATCCATGATACCCTATAATATTTTGAGAGTCATTAATATATTCCCAATCATTTCCCCAAGCATCTACATTAGTACCAAGATATATATTTTTTACATTTGATTCTTCCACCTTTTTAACTGACTCAAATATATGAGTATTTAAAAATGCATACCCTAGATTAGCTGTAGCATTTCTTTTCCATAGACATACATTAAATGAAGTTTCATCATGCATAGGATAGTATACATCTCTTTTAGCTAAGAGGTATTTATTCCTACACATTGATTCATATTCTTTAAAGAAATCTTTTGCTTTTTCACTGAATGTATATATACAAGACCACACATATCTTTGTGTACGATTGGACACATTGAAATAATCCATTAGTTTTTTCTCATCATATATTATAGTTTCATCATCTATTATCTCCCACAAAAAAGGATACTCATGAGGACCATAACTAGCTAATGGATAATCTAGATCACTTTTCATATTTTCAAATGAGAATTTTCTAGAATACAATACATCTGTATCTGAAAACATATAATACTCATTAGGAAACAGTTTCATTGTTAAAAGTGATAACTCAGCTTTATAATAGTGAAATGTTGGATACTCAGGTTTTATTGCAACTTGTAAACAAGTAAGGTTTTTAAAAGTAAAATTACTTTTAAATCCAATAGTATAGTATACTATTTTAACATCATCTGTTAACTTATTTGTAAGAGATTTAATACAACTTATAGCTTGATGCTCACAGTTTTTATCACTATACAGGAATAGTATCATTTTCTAATATTTGAATTTCTGGAAATAATATAATGTATTTACCTTTATACTCATCTTTTAAACTAGACATAACAGCATCCTTAAAATTGTGAGCTAATATAAGAATGTAATCTACTTTGTTATATTTTAAATATTCTCTACTTTTAATTTGTATACCTGTTCCAGGTATATATTTGTCTTGTTTTAGATCAGTATCATCTATCACTACATCTATTATGTTATAGTCTATTTTAGCACTGTTTAAAAATATGCATCCTTTTGCAGCAGCACCAAAACCTACAATACTATTTCCTGCTTCTTTAAGACTAGTTAGATATTGTTTACACCAGGCTATATGGTCTTTTATTATGTTACCCCAGTTTTTATAATATTCTATAGTTAAGTCTTTTTCTTTTTGTATAAAATCCTTCACTCCATCACAAGGATTGTAAGCACCTTTCTTAGCAATTAAAAGTCTTAAGCTCCCTCCATGTATGGAGTACTTTATAGCCTTTATTATTTCTAGTCCAAACTTTTCAAATAAAGTTTTAAGGGGTTCTATTAGATAATAATATACGTGTTCATGATATATCTGATCAAACTGTCGTGTTTCCATATTAGTTTTCCAATATGGGAATTCTAAGAGCCATATACCTTTATCTTCTAAACTTAAAGATACTGCTTCTGTATAGTCAGCTATAGGGGGTGTATGCTGAAATACATTTGTAGAAGTTATAAGTTTAAACTTTTTATTTAATCTCTTTGCTGTTTCTACTCCCCAAAAAGCTGTGTACGTAGGAACATTATTTGCCTCACTTATCTTAGTTATATTTACTGAAGCATCAACATTAAGAACATCTAAAGTTGATTTCTTATCTAAGAATACTTTTAAAAGTGTCCCATCATTTCCTCCTATGTCTAAAACTTTATCACCATCATTAAAGAATAAATAAGCATTGGCAAACCAGTACATTTCTTTACAATGATCAGCATACGCTTTTACTACACCTGATTTGTATGAATAGTCAGAAAACATTAAATCAGGATTAACATTATGTGTTAAACATGATAATTTACTTTCAGGAAAATATTGTACAGCTAATGGATATTTATCACAGCTTAAAGATCCTCTTCTAGTAAGAGATAGATTATTTACTAAGGGCATATATCCCAAGTCTATATAGGTAAATCTATCTGTACTATTAGTTATAGGACAGCTTGTAACAGTTTCTATTGTGTTCATATTATAGTATTTGTATAACACCAATACCCATAGAAACTCCTTTAGAGTTAAAAGTTATTGTGTTTTCTTTAGGTAATTCATCCCAGAATTCATGCACATAGCAGTTAAGATCTCTATGCAAAGGTCTATCATTTATATCATGAAATCCTACATAACCACCTTTTTTTACAAAGGGAGAATACATTTCAAAATCTTGCTTAACACCTTTATATGTATGATCACCATCAATAAATAAGAAGTCTAACTGTTCTCCATTTAAAGTGTCTTTAAGTTTCTGTAATGCTTTTTCTGAATGAGAATCTTCTTGAATTATAGTTACATTTTCAGCAAATGATTTCATTTTACCATGAACATTTTTAGCTTCCATTTCTTTTTCCTGTGTATCATAGTAAGGATAATCAATACTTATTTTATGACCATCAGGTTGTGAAAACTTACATAGAAGATAAAAGGTTCCTCCTAAATAAGAACCCACCTCAAGTACATTTTTACATCTCAAACTGTAATAGAATTCAGAAAACTTTGTAATCTCAGCTGGCAACTGGACTAAGTCATGCTTTAGATAAGCATTGTTTATTATACTGTTTATATATGTTTTCATTTATATATTATTTTTCTTCTGTTTTTTTGTTGATTAATATATTCTTTGTCTATAAACATTTTATGATTACCAACAATTTTATCTCCTTCAAATATAATAACATTTATATCTTCATTATATTGATTAAGATTTAATGTTGTTATCCACCAAGTCTGTCCGTTTAATGTAAAGTCTTGTTTTAATGATGGAGGCATACATATAGTGGAGAATATCCTATAAGTTTTTGGTGTAGCAGAATCATTATATAAAAACAAAACAGGAGCATTATCATTATTAGGATCACAATATACTCCATCTAAACCTAAAACTGTAGTAGTATTCATTTTAGAATTAGTAAAGAAGTTTCTAGCAGAGTCTAGTATAAGATATTTATCTTTATTATATTTGAATGCTTCCGTTACTAAATATTCAAAGTTATGATTGTTTCTATCTTTTAATAACATTTGATTCCATTCATCTAAAGTTTTTGGAAATGATAACTTAGAAATAAACTCATCAACATATCCTCCAAAACAAGAAGTTTCATACACTTCTGTTATACCATTATTTTCCCAATAAGGAAACTCGTAAGGTCTAAGTTTAAAGAAGAAAAGTTTTTTATCTTGATTCACAAGTTGAGATTTTATACCATCTAACTTTTTCAAATCTTCTATATCAAAATCAGCGTCACCTTCTAGTATGGTAAAGTAATCATAATCTAAAGATTTAACAAAGTTAAGAGCAATATTAAATATTCTAGATAGTGCTGCAGAATGTGATATATTCACTGCTTCTAATCTAAAGTAATCACTTTCAAAGTAATAATCACATGGATAGGTATCCAATGTTTTCATTGTATGAATAGTGTTTGTTTTATCGTAGATATAATAATCTACCATATTCACTATGTAATCAGGAACTACATAATGAGATGCAATCAGTATTTCTTTATTTAATTTTTTTAACTGATTGATCATTGTAATCAATGCCTTTTCTCTATACTCAGTGCTTGTCCAACACGATAAAATAACTACTTCTTTCATGGTTTATTTTTTAGTTGCAAATATCATTTCACTTTTAGATATATATTTTACAGACTGTCCTTCCTCAAATTCTTCTACGTTATATCCATTTTGTCTTAACTTATTAACAAGATTATTATATTTATCTAGATAATCATCTTCAAAGAAATGACACTCAATAAATAGATTATTAATACTGTTGAATAAGCTAGGATCTAATTTCTCAATAACTTCATATTCAGCACCTTCTATATCAATCTTTAAAAGATCTATAACTCCTAATCTATTAATAAGGTTAGCTATTGTTACTGTTTCCACTATAACTGCATCATCACCTTTAACTCCAGCTACATGATTCTTTAATCTGTCTGGGGATAATGTACTGCTTATAACTGGATTTTCTTCAGAGTGATAGAATATAATCTCATCATTATTATGATTTAATGCTTTAGGTATTATCTCTACTCTAGATTCTCTTTTAAAGTTTCTATTCAAATCTTTTAATGCTTTACTATCACATTCAACTGCTATTATCTTTTCAGTAATTTCATTATAAAGTAGGTATTCAACAAACACGCCTACATTAGATCCTGCATCTACAACATTATCATACTTCCTATCAAACCATCTATTATATTTCTTTTCAATAAAGAACTCTGCATAGTTCATATGATAAGGTATTTCCAAACTCAAATCTGCTCTAGGTACACTTACAAATTTTTTGAAATGAGGTTCTTCATAAATCTTTTCACCTGTTTCTTTAATGTATATACAGATTTTTGTACCCGCTATTTGAGCATCTGTATCATAATGATGTATATCTCTACTTACTGGTGAAATCCAATATTCCACTCCGGGATAAACAGTATCATAGTTACATGCCCATAATACACCATCTGACATGTATTCTCTTATAGATACTATTATTGGAATATCAACTAGGGTATTGCTAGCAAAAAACATTTTTTGTTCATCCCAACTCCATCTACTAGTAAATTCATAATTTTTCATTATCTTTGTTTTATCTATATTAAGTGTAGCTAAAATAGCGTTAGCATTATCTTTTATACTATCTTTACTTAAATATTTAATATTTTCAAAGGTATTAAAATAATCTAAATAAACATCCAAGTTATATATAAGAGATGGAACTTTCCAGCTGATTGCTTCTCTTATTACAAGGGGCATAGTTTCTTTATCTGTAGCAAATCCTCTAGAAGTAAATAAGAATATATCTGCTATTTGATAAAAGGAATCTACATCAGTTCTTTCCCCCCACCATGTACAGTTTGACGGAAGATCTTTCATTAAAGGTTCCCAGTAGTATTTAAAATTATCAGCTTGGTTTCCTATAAAGTGAAACTGGATGGGTTCATCTTGGAGCATCTTAGCATAAGCTACCACTTCTGCTTGATTTTTTCTAGGGGTAAATAATCCTACGGTGATAACATGTTTCTTGTTAGGATCAAGTCCTAACTGAGACATTAACTTTTCTTTAGTTTCTGTCCTGGTTTTATATTCTATAGGGTATTCTACTAGTTCACAAGGAATATCTAAACACTTATAAGCATCTACCTGATATTGACTAACCATCATAAACTTGTCTGGGAAATGTCTTTTATTAGAAACATCATAGCTAGAGTCATGGGAGGTTTCAACTATTCGGTATTCCCGACCAGTTG
>Ga0315284_10007672_pt1 | contig 15408 bp, 14 predicted proteins | sample YL17G09_16_MG_FD_203696 | JGI IMG/M metagenome (GOLD analysis project Ga0315284, IMG submission 203696) | Sediment microbial communities from Yellowstone Lake, YNP, Wyoming, USA - YL17G09_16 | ecosystem: Environmental > Aquatic > Freshwater > Lake > Sediment | place: USA: Wyoming | collected... | reverse complement strand
GCAAAATATTCGTTTAAAAAAACATATGTTGAAATAAATGAAATTATTTATTTATCAGTTATTTTTATAGATTCATTTTTAGATTTTAAAAATATACATAATATAAAAGATGAAGTAAAAATACCAAAAAAAACTACAAAAAAGAAAAAAGATATCATCAAAATTGAACCAATTGATGATACTAAAGAAGTTATAGAATCGGAGGCATTTAATAATACTAATAATAATACTAATAATAATAACAACAATAATAAAATAAATCATGAATTATTAGTTTTTATGAATAAAAATAAAATGACAATAGATGATTTAGAAAATATTTTAAAATTAGAAAAATTTAATAATGATGATGTTAAAATTAAAAAAAATTTAAATGTTAATTTGATTAAAAAAATAGAAGATAATTTATTTTATTGAGTTGGTAATGGATCACTTGGATTATAAATAACAGAACGACCTTTATTAATTTTTATTTCTGGATAACATTTTTTACATATTCCTTTTTTATCTATACACATGCAGTTGGAATAAGGATTAAAATCTCCATTTCCTTTAATACAAGAATTTGGCATAAAAGATGGTTTTAAACCTTCTTTCGCACATATTGCTTGTAATCCTTTAATTGGATATAGATAATTTGAAAAAGTTTCATTTATTTTAATATAGTTTAGTATAAAAAACAAACTTATTATTATAATTGTTAAAAATATAATTTGAGAAATCATTATATATATTTATAATAAATATATAATTTATTATAATAAATTATAATTTATTATAATTTATTATAATTTATTATAATTTATTATAATTTATTATAATTTAATTTCGATAAGGAGGTTCACCAACACATTTACCTGCAGTATAAATACCATTTTTTAATCTATTTTGAACCGATTCCGCAGATTGAGGAAGCCATGTTGGTCCTGGAATAGGTGCGACCAAATTATTTGGATTCATTCCCATACCTGAACATAAATTACATTGATTTGATTGGTCATCTCCAACACACGTTATTTGATTAGATGATAAATTTAACATTGGTTTTTTTAAACTTTCAGAATTAATACCCAAAATATTATTTTTAATTGTATCATTCATTATAAATTTTGTTTTAACTTTATCAAATATTTCTTTATCTTCAAAGGTTATTTTATTAGCAGAAGCATATAAAGCAGTATTATTTACTTCATCTTGACTATTTCCATCTGCAATAAATTTTTCTATTTTTCCATTATAATTTTCTATTTCAGCCATATTAATTGAATTAGTTGATAATAATTTATTTTTATTTACAGGATCATTCATCCAAGAACTACATAATTTAGATAAACGTTCTTTATCTGTTTTTGATACCATTGCCTTTGATATTATATCTAAAAATACCATGCATAATAATAATGCTACAACTGGAATTAATATTTGATTTATATAAGAATTATCAGAAAATTTATATGCTTTAGCAAAACCAAAAACAATTATTGCTATTAATATTGAAATTGGAAAATTAAAAGTATATAAGGGATTTTTTAATAATAAATATCTTTGAACTAAACTGTCACAATCTATTTCCATATATATAATATTCATATAAAAAAATATTATATATAATTTAAAAAAAAATTAATTTACATTTTATTTATCCTAAATTTTTATTATATAATAAAACAATAAATATTATTAATACAGCAAGTATAGGAGGCCATACATGAATATATCCTGTATTATTAAAATTATTCATAAACATGTATAAAACATATTGATAAATACTATAGAATAATTTATTTATTTGTGGAAACAAAAAATTCATTAATAATAATGATAAATAAGCTACAACTAAACCTAATAAAATAATTACAAAACTATTCATTTGTGGTGAACGTTTTACTGTCATTGAACAAACAACCAATGTTATAATTATAGAAACAGCATATTCAAAACTAAAGTCAGTATTATTTGTTACACTTGACATATATATTTTATTAAGATTTTATTTTATTTGTAAATTTCTATATAATTTAATAATTTATTAATAAATTATTAAATTATTTTATTTCTATAATAATTTATAATTATATATTTTACATATTTTATAGTTTAATTAGCAAATACAATCGAACCAATCCCGCCAATTATTCTTAATACATTATAATTGCGAGCAAACATACTGCAATTAAAATTTTCTTCAATTGGATAAATATTTGATATATTTATTTTAAAATATTGATTATTTAATCTTGAAAAATTTTGTGTTCCAGATGGTTGTAATTTTTCAGGACTTAATCCAAATGATAATACATAAACTGGTTGAATAGTTCCTCCTGAATGATATTTCCATTGATTTAAGTAAAAATAAAAATTAGCTCCAAATACAGTTGAACGATCATTATTGTTTAAGATTGGTTGGAAAGATTCCATTATATTAAAATATCCTGGAAAATATGTCTGAATTTGTATATTTGTATTTGCTGCTTTAATTTGTCCATTTATTTCATTAACTAATGGACCATATGATGTTTCGATTGCTCCAAGAACAGATTGTGAATAATATGGGTCATTATAATTTCTTAAACCTTCTATATAAGTATTCATACTTTGCACATTTGTATTAACTAATCCAGTAAAATTATACCAATCATTATATAAATTTAAATCATCTCTTGTTAAATACCATATTATTTCTGACACAGGATGATTAAAAGTTGTTCCTAATGTATTTGGACCTTGCTTTAAACCTTGAAAGAAATTAAATTGTGTTTGTGTAATTAAATATTCATGGGATGTTTGAGCAAACATTTGTCTTTCATCATCCCCTAAAAATATATAATTAGCTAATACATTCGAATTTCCCGCCCAATTATTTTGTGTAAAATAATAAATAACATTTGTTTGATCAAAACCTTTAGTTAATAAATAATTTCTTATTGTTATATTAAAATCAGAATTACTATAATCACCAAATAATCTTTGCGGAGATATTGGCGGGTTTCCTATACGTATTAAATCATTTAATTGATTAAATGTGACATCTATATACATTTCATTATATTGCAAAGCAATCAATGGAACAGCTGAACCAGGATTTGTACAAAACCAAAAAGATAATGGTATATATAATTGGTATGCTAATATTGCTAAATCTTGTTCTTCTATATTAGTAGGTAAAATTCTTCCTGAACTTTGTAATTGAGAAACATTTCCAACTAAACGATTATATTTAAATTGGTCTGTTCCCCCATGTGCAAGATCATAATAAACTTTCATATAGTCTCCTGTTTGTATATCAATTTGCGAGCCATCAAATCGAGCAACAACTTGATTAATAATTTTTGTTCCTACACTTTCAGCCCATGCAAATGGAATTTTAGTATTTGTAAATATAGCTGGTAATTCATAAGCAACATATGTATCGTATAATAAATCTCCATTGCGGTCAATTTTGCATGTTGCTTTTGTTTGCTGAGTTGGTGTAAATGTTGCTGCTGGGTCAAAAAATAAATTAATGTATTCTGTGCCAAATGGTGTATGGCGTTTATAAACTGTTTTAAAATAAGTTATGCTAGGATTGCCTACAAGATATATATCTTGGGCTCCTTGCGTTACAAGTTGCATAATACCTCCTGTCATTTCTATAATCTATTAGGAAAATTATTTTATATATAATTTGAATTTAAATTTTGATAAAATATTTTTTATTAATTATCTAATTGATTATTATAAATAAAATGAACTCAACAATAGGTGTTTCTAAAACAACTAATAATGTATCTAAACCTAGATCTAATAATACTAAAAGTCCAAAAACATGGATTACAAATGTAAAACAATTAATTGGTAGTATAAATTTATTTATTCCAACGAATCAACCTAAAAATAACATACCGAATAATTCTATTCTAAAAACTAATGGTACTATAGATATACCTAATATTAAAATAAATTTAGATAAAATAAATAATAAATTAAATTTAATTACAAAATTTAGTTTAAATATTAATCAATATATTGATACTCAACCAAATTTAATATATCCTAAACCAACATCTAATTTTAATCAAAATAATATAGACTCTCTTAGACAAAATGTTGAAAAAAGATTAGCAACATTAAAACAATTAAAGGAATCATTAACAACATATAATACTAGTATAAATGCTAATAAAATAGCATTTATAAAATCTATTACAGAACAAATAAATAAATTTATAAGTGATAAATATATTTCTGCATTAAATGTAAAAAAACAAGAATTAACTGGTATAAATACTCAAATAACAGATTTAGTTACTACTATAAAAGACAAGTTGGGAAAAAATATGCCTATAAATAAAAATTATACTAAGTTAAGCAATATTCAATTAAATAAAAATAATACATTAAAAATGAATCTTACTACATTAAAACAATCTTTAGCTAATTCTTTAAAAAATATTACGCTCAATACATCTTCAACAAATCAAGCATTTATTAATTATAATAAATTATATAAAATAACTGTTATAAATTTGAATAATAAACATCATAATATTAATAAAAATATATCAAATCGTATTAATAAACTTAGTGCTAATATTATAACTAAAACAGCTGTATTACAAAAATTAATGGATTCTATTAATGCTAAAATTACTGACTTGCAAGGTATAATTAAAGATAATACTACTGTATTTAATCCAGACCAAAAAACATCATTAACAGCAATTATTGGTCAATTATCTGAATCAGTAAAAGGTTCAACTAAAAATTTTATTGCTGAAAATGATAAATTAAAAGCAATTGTAACAAGTTTGAAAGAATTAATTGGTGCTTCTACAAGTGCTATGGATGGGACACAATCTGGAGTATCAAAAACAGTTGGCCCAGGTACTATTTCATTAAATTCAGATAATGTTATTTTAAATAATAAATTAAAATCATTAAATTTTAATGGTCTTCTAAAGTTACTTCCAAATACTACAAATCGACCGCAACCAGGAACACCTTTAAAAAAAAATAACCTAATAAATAAAATAAAAAAAAAATATACTGAAAATAATTTAAAGAAAAAATTAGGACTATAAGAATTGATAATAAAATAACTGAAGCACTTAATAAAAACAAAATATAAATCAATTAAAAAAACAAAAAAATAATTTAGAAAATATTCTGAAAAAAAAGTAAAAAAAATTTATATATACTCTTAATAATATGAGTAATTGTTATAATTTTAAAGAACTAAATTTCAAATATGGAATTTATGATAATTCTATAGATGTTTCTTATATCTTAACTTTAAAAAACAGTCCAAAAATAAAAAATATCCATAAACAATTAACTATAGCAAAACCTACAAAAAAAATATTTATTGTTGTAAATGATGGATTCAAAAAGTGTGCCAAAAATCTTCCTATTCAAAATAAAAAGTATGATACTATGCATAGTTATATAGAAATATTTAAACATGCCCAAAAAAATAATTACCAAAATATTTTAATTTTAGAAGATAATTTTATATTTGATAAAGAAATTACTTATTTAAAACATACTACAAAGATTAATGATTTTTGTAGTAAAAATAAAAATGATAATTTTATATTAAGTTTGGGGTCATTGCCTATTGTTATATTTCCTTATGATGAATATTTTTATAAATCAATTATTTCAACGGGTACGCATTCCATGATTTATTCCAGACCATTTATAGACAAAACATTAAACCAAAAAGACAATTTGAAAAAAATACATGACTGGAATTATTATACAAATAAAACATTTAAGCATTATATTTATTATATTCCATTATGTACTCAATTATTTAATGATACTGATTCAGATATAAAAAATCAAATACCTTCTTTTTTTGGACTAAAATATATGTATCTCTATTTTATAAAATGGAATAAATTAGATAAACAATCTCAACCTGGATATAATAATTTTTATTTTTATTCCAAAATTATTTCTATCTTTATGTTTATTTTATTATTCTATATTATTTATTTACTTTATAAAGTTGGAAAATATATATTATAATATATAGATTATATTTATGTTTTTAATTTTTTTGTTGATAAAATAATAATCTTTTTTTTCTAATTTCATCTTTAGAATCTGCTAAAATTTCAGAAAAATTTGTACAATCCACAGTAGAATTATTTGAATTAGATTTATCAGATGCTTTTATTTGTTGATATTTTTCAATATTATTATTTTCAATAACATTCTCTATTTTTATATTATTATTAATATTATTAATATTATTAATATTATTATTTTCAAGTTTATAATTATGAACATCGCACATGCTCAACCATTGATCTTTTGTAATATTTTCAAATGATTTTAGGCAAATTGATAAATCTTTTTCATTTTGTTTAACAGCATGACGCACATAATTGCAATTAGTCATTACAATATATTTATCGAATGGACCAGTTTTAAGACATAAAGCATAAAAAGTTGATAGTACTTTCCACGATAATACATTATATTTTTTATGACCTGTATGCTTTTTATATTTACATTGGACTGCATAATATAGTCCATTATTTTCTGCAATCAAGTCAATACCCATATCTCTACGTTTCAAATTTAATTTTTCAAGAATATCATCAGGAACATCTTTTAGTAACCATACATTATTATATTTTTTTACATTTTTAAGATATAGTACAGAAAATTCTTCAAACATATCTCCCTTTATTTTTGTATTTTTACGTGCATGTATTTCTTGTAAAGTATGTGCTGGTGCCGTATATGATTTTTGACATTCAATTAATAATTCGTCAAATAAATTATTAGGTGATTTTACACCTTTGTACATTTAAAACGCGGACTAGTCAACATTAAAAATATAAAAAGGTTTTAGGTATTACCCATATTAAAAACAACTGATGGATCCCGTTTTACCTCTTCTAATGAAAAGTCAGGATCTGAAGTTCTACAAAAATTTTCTGGTCGTATTTTAAAATTTATCCAACTTTTAGATAAATGTAGCATATTCATACAAGCGTTCATATCTCTATTCATAAATGTAGTATTTTTGCTTTCTAAGCCACTACTTTTACAACCACGACATACTAATACCCTATGAAGATTATTATAATTTTCTAATTCACAATTACAATTGCTACATAATTTAGATGTTCTAAATTCATCTATTAATACAACATTAAATTTTTTTTCAACTGTTCTTCTTAAACCAACACCTTTTGTTGGCATTATATATTTCATCTGTTTATTATTGCTCCAGTTACCATAACACAATAATAAATCTTCCTTTTTTCCATAAGTTTCTTCAATACGATTTAAGAAATTATCTTCACTTTTTCTTTGATATATCCAAGTTCTCCATTTTAATTTTCTATAAAGTTCATTTTCATAAAATCCTCTTACTTTTTCATTTAACTTTGTTTTTTCATTTATGTATTTTTTAAATTCACTATAATCTACTGATTTACAATTGTAATATGATAATTTTGTTTCTTCTTCAATTATTTTATTTTTCTGTTTTTCCCGTAAAATAATTTTATTATTTCTTTTTCTTAAACTTTCTCTACGACGCTGGCAACATGTATATCTTAATTTATTTTTATTTTCATCCATCATATATATCATATTTGATTTTCCTGGATCGATGCTAATAATTTTTTTAGTTTTACATATTTCTAAATCATCATCATTTAACTCATTTATATATAATTCATTATCTTCATCTATATTTTTATTTTCTTTATATTTCTTTCCACTTTTTTGAAAACAAATAGATACACTTATACCATCTGTTTGTATTGTTTTATATTCATAATCATTCATCTTCATTACTTTTTTGTTTGTCTTAAAAATTTTATCCCATATATGATTTTTATATTTTTTAGTTTCTTTATTCATTTTACTTTCTCCATCATCCTTAAATAATGATAAAATTACATTTGTATCTATAGTAATAAAATTTGGTATAATTGTATTTCTTAATGGTATTGGTTGAAATAACTTTTTAATTTTACATCTTTTATCTTCTTCTGTTAAATCCTTATTATTTCTAATAAAATTATTTAATTTTTCTACATCTTCATTCATTTTGATAGTATAAAATAAATATTTTTCCGGTCTAACTTTTACATCATAACCATAGCATTTTTCATATTCTTTTGGTAAATAAGTTGTTTTTATATTTTCACTCCATTTTTTATAATCTTCAGGTATTTTATCTATTTTATCAAGTAATATTAAATTTTTTATTTTACCAAAATATTTTTTATCTAAATTATCATCAGGTTTCATAATATTCATAAATCTACGAATACGAGTAATAAAATGTTCTTTTAGATTATTATTAAATGATGTTTGTATTTGTTGTGCTAAATAAGGAGTAATGTATGATTTATTTTTCAAATTAAATTTAGGTTTATTAATACAAGGTTGATATTCTCTTTCATAAAAATTATTTAATTCTTTTTCAAAATCTTTATTAGTTGATATTTTTCCTCTTGTATCTCTAATACCACAAGCACGAATAAAATACAATATAGTATCTTTATCTAATTTAGGTATAGTTTCATTTCTATAATATTTATGCAAAATAAATAATCGTATAAATTGATATGTTCTAATAACAATTTCATTACATTCTAATACTAAATTATTTATAATAGGAAAATTATTATCATAATCTTTTAATATTGATTTTAAACTTGTTTTTACAACTATAAAATTGCCTCTTGTTTTTTGTTCAAAAATAGATTTTTCTATTTTGTCTATTTTGTCTATTTTGTCTATTAATTTTTTTTTCTTTTTCATATATAATTACTATAGATATTTCTTTATATAGTTTAACGCATTTATATAAAGTTAATTAATTAACTTTATATAGTTTAACGCATTTATATAAAGTTAATTAATTAATTTTATATTTTTTTGTACGTATATTTTTTTTATCTTCAATATCTAATCTATAATCCATAGTATAAAATTCTTTATTATGAAATTTTAGTAAAAATCGAATAATGCTTAAATATGGTCTTATACATTTTTGACCATTAACACCTATACATGAACTTGCTGGATAGTATTTTTTAATATCATCACTCAAAGCAATTATACTTTCTTGTAATTCTATTTTATTATCTAAATCATATAAATAAAAGGTATAATCATTATTATAATTTAATATTTCTAATAATTTATTTAATGTATTTTCTTGTTCCTTTTTATATTTAAGTTGTTTTTTTATATCAACCATATTTTGTAATATAATATTAATTATTTTTTAAATATATAAATTATTAATAATATACCTATATATAAAAGTAAAGATTATAAATTATTTGCTATAAAATATTTTATAGCAAAAATAAAAAATAAAAAAAACTAATAGAAAAAACTTTGAAAATCTTTGAAAATCTATAAATAAATCGGCGTTTTAAATGTGCAAAGGTGTAAAAAAATATTATATAAAAGTTTATTTAATTCTATCATTTAATATATAATATATTATATAATATTTATTTTATATATATTATTAATAATTATTATTAATAATATCGACATATCCTTCCACCCTAATAATTTATTATAGAACTATACTATCTATATAAAATCTAAAATAAGTCAGAAAATAATCCTTTTTTATTTTTATTGTCATTATTCTTTTGATTATTTAGTTTATTATTTGGTTTGTTATTACTTTCTTGACTATTCGTATTATTGGTAGACTGTTGATTACTATTCGCCGAATTATTTTTCATTAATGTTGATATATTTATATCTGAATCTGATTCTTTATTATTTCCTGAATTATTAGATGATTTATTTCCTAGTAATGAAGATATTTTATTATTTGAACCCATTGTTCCATCAAAATCATATACATATTCTTTTATAACTTCATAACTTAGTTGGTCGTGAATTGAGGGTGTTCCACTTCTTATTTTAGTAGGAGTTCCTTTAATTAAACATAAATTGTTTATTTCAAATGTTTCTTTTGGGAAATCTGTCATAATTCTAAATTTTTTACTTTTAATAATATTTGAATCTTTAAAAAATACACAATCAATTGAACCTCTTCTATTATATCTTTTATTTCCTAATACTGGAACAATTCCATTTTGGTGTAAATAGGGTATAATTATTTTTTCTAAATAATTATTCGTATCTTTATATTGAAGCATTATTTTGAAAAATGAACTATCTCGGTCAATATTAAAATTAGTGATATTACATTCCAAAGGTGCAAATTTACTTGTTATAGATTTTAATAAATATTGAAATATATCATTCATATATACTTGTGCTGTTTCAATATCAAAATATCCTAGATAAATTAAATTAGTGGTTATTAAATTATTAACATGTGATTCTTGAAGTTTATATTTTATTCTTAATTGTTGATTTAAATTTTTTAATTTAATTATTAAATTTTTATCATTTAACACATTTCCAATAAAATAATGGCTTCTTTCTTTATTTTGTTCTAAATTACTTTTATCTGTTAGTAGATTAAAATATTCCATACTATTACTATTATATTTGATTTTTATTTTTAAGAATTAATCAAAATTCATGACCGAATTAATTTTTTTTAAATACTTATTTTTCTTTTTTGTTATTGTATATAATAAATACTTCTTACCATTATCATATTTTTCTTTTGATTTTAATTCAAAATTATTTGTTCTCAATAACTGCCTTAATAAAGTAATAACTTTCTTTTCATTTAAATTTTCCAAATATATTTTTTGTTTACATATAATATAATATTTTTTTATTTCTTCTATATAATTTTCAATTTTTAAAATTATATTTCGAGTAATTATTGTATTTTTTGAAAAATTATAACTTATATTATCGTCTAATTCTATATCAAATAAATTTATGAATATATTTTTTAAAAATAAAAAATCAACGTTTTTTCTAAATAACTGATCTTTCTTTTCTATATCATTATTTTTCAATGAAGAAGTATATTCATCCAATGATACTATATTTGTCAAAAAAAATGATATATCATTTAATTTAGTATTCATTGATAATTTAAATGCATATATTTTTTTTTAAATATAGATATAAAAATACATTTAATATACAAAAAATATTTATTTTAACTTTTTATATTTTAGAAAATTTAGCATTTAAACTTTATATAATTTTTTATCAGGTGAATATCCATGAATTATTAAAATAATGTGTTGTTTAGTAGGTAAATCTTTATAAATACCACTTTTATAATATAAAGGTGTCTTTGCTTTAGTTATTTGTCCTAATCGCGAATTAATAAATCCTATTCTATATGACCAGTAATCTTGTCCATTTGGTTTATTTTGTTTTACAGGAATATATTGTAATTTATTTTTTTTACCCAATACCTCTTTATACATTACTAAAAATCCTTTATCGGTTTTTGATCCCTTTTTTATTCCCCTTGCTACTTGACTTACTTTATACGTATTTGCAATACTTTCGTATTTTTTAATAGTTTCAAGTGGTAACCATTGATATTTAGAATCCTCATTTTTTCTTAATTTAGGATACATTTTTAACCATTTATGAAATATTTTCATAGCATCTTCCATGTCTTTAGTTTTATGTGGATGATATTTTGCTCTATTATACATTGTATTTACCACATCAAATTGATATTTTAATGATATTTTTGATATTAATTTTATAGTATTTAATGCAACTTTAGCATTTTTAAATCCTGTTCCTTTTAGTGATTTTTCTGGGTGAAAGTTATCATATAATGTTGAATCACTTACATTAGTATCATTTTTTTCAATAATATCTTTATATTTAATATTTACCATAGAACTATAAATTATATAAATATAAAAATATAAAAATAGGTGTTATAAATGTATAAATGTCTAATAAATTAATATATTTATAAATTTTCTTTAGGAATAGACATCGTTTTACCCATTGGAATATATGTATTAGTATTAATCATATTTCTATCTTTTCTAGTAGTTTCTATTTTAAAATCTGTGAAATTATGCAGATTTCCTCCTTGCTTGGTTAAAAATTGATTTGTATCAGTATTTCTTGTTTTTTCCATATTATCTCTTCTAGTATTTACTGGATTTCTTTCTAAAAATCTATTTACTTCTTGATTACTATTTATTGTTTCATAATTATTCATATAATTATTTTGAAAACCATTTTGAAAATTATCTGTTTGAAATGTTCCTTGAACAGGTCCATTATTTTCCATTCGAGTATTTACTGGTTGAAAATAATTATTTATATTATTTTGATAAAATAAATTGGCATTTTTATCAAAAATATAATTTTCATGTTTATTACTAATCGGTTTCGATTCATTTGACATTTTTGGTCTCCAAAAATCTTCTTTTTTTACATTATTTATGTCACTTTCAAAAATTCTATAATTCATTTTATATGTATTATATATGTATTATATTTAAATTTAATTTTATATTCTTATATAATGAATAAAAATAATTATAATTATATTTTAAATGGTATAACACACGAAATTCCTTTAAATTCTAATATTAAAATAAGAGTTGACCCTATTAATGAAGAACAATTAATTTCTAATAAATTTATGATTAAATTTATAGTTGATTTATTTGATTATCATAATATTGATTATTTTTTATTAGGAGATGCTTTATTAGGTTTTAAAATATTTAATGGAATAAATCTATTTTCTAATAAAATTGAATTTGGTATTATAAAAAATAATTTAATTAAATTACAAAAACTAGAACAATATTTAATTGATAATGATTTTAATATATATTATTTTGAAAATTTTATTTTAATAAAATCTATATTTTTTAATGAAATGAATATATATGCTATTATTTATTTACTGGAAAATGATAAAAAATTATTTTTAAAAAATGAAAAGAATGATTTTATTTTTTTTGATTTTTATCAAATATTTCCATTAAATAAAGTTGTATTTGAAGAATTTACTATTTATGTACCAAATAAAATTGATGATGTACTAAATTCTTATAATATTAATTACAATAATATTATTTTTAATAAAATTAAAGAAAGTGATTTTGATAAATTAATATACACCCAAGAAAAAATAAGTACTAATCAAAAAGAACAAATTAGTTTTACTAAAATTTGTAATAATGATAATGTTAAAAAAATAAATAAAATAAATATACTTGATGAAATAGAAAATAATAATGAAAATAATAATGAAAATAATAATGAAAATGATAATTTTAATGATAATGATGTTATATATATAAATAATGTTCAAGAAATATTAAATATAGATAATATGATTGATAATATTATTAATAAAAATTTGCAAGAACATAATCAAGAAAATATTAATCCAGATAATCAAATAGAATATTTAGGTAATATTGATAAAAATGATAACATTGATGAAAATGATAACATTGATGAAAATGATAACATTGATGAAAATAATAATATTAATGATAATATTAGTATTCAAGAGGAATTGTTAAAAATAGATGTAAATGAATTATCTAATTTAGAAATAAATAATAATTATAATAATATAAAAGAAATGGATATTAGTTTGCAAGAATCAAATATATATTTACATTCACCTGAAATTTATATATCCATTCTTTTAGTTATTATAATTATTTATGATTATCAACTATAATTTCATGAATAAATTTAGGAGGTAGATCCTTCTCTGAAAATAAAAATTTATTTTTAATTCCAATTAAATTATATAAATATTGGTCTGCAATTGTAAATCTATAAATAAGTATATAGTATTTTGATTCCTCCGTTAAATAAACATCATATCCTTTATGATCCTTTTTAATTCTTTTATCTAAAATAATTATATTTATATTATATAATCTTGAAATAAATGCTAAATCCAATAAACATCCTTTATAATTCACATCACTTATATAAATCATTAAATGTTCAAAATTGCTTATTTTATCAAGATTATTTGAATCACAACTTTCTTTGTATTTATTAAATATATTTTCCTCCAATTTATTTGAATTTTTCTTATTTTTTGTAGCAGCTATTAGATTTTTAATAATCTCTTCTTTAACTTCTTCTACTGTTAAACTTTTATTTTTAGTATAAAATTCCTTATTGGAATTAATAGCTTTTACAACTAAATTAAATAAAGTATCCACAATACTATTTACTCTAAATTTATTTCCTAAATATTTTAACCAATGTATTGATAAATCTTCATTTTTATATTCATCTATAACATTAATATCCGATTTCAAATAATAATTTTTATTAAAAGCATATTCCTTTGTTGTACTTGTTTCATATAAATTTCGGTTATCAATATAAACACCTTTATTATCAAAATAAATTTGTTCAATCCTATTTTCTACTTCACTTGCATCTAATGATTTTATTAATAAATATTTTTTAGGATCTTCTGGTATTAATTGTTTATCAATAATATTATCAATTGTATTATTTAAAATTTCTTCTCTCTTAATTTTGTATCTTAATAATTCATCCAAAATTTTACTTAAATAATAATTATAATTTTCAACACCATTATAAATTTCTAATAAATTATATTTATTAATATATAACTTACAACTATTTTTATCAATAACACAGTGCGGGTCATCATCACAAGATAATATATTTTCATATTTATCGTGTTTAGTTTTCTTTATATTTCTAGTAAAACAAGGTATTCTTTTATTTGGTGTTTTATAATTATTATAATTTATGGCGTGTTTTTTCTGCGTAGATATATTACGAAAAACTTCATTTAATATTTTATACATTAATTTACGTCGTTCATTTAATTCAAGCTTTTTATCATTTTGTATTATTTCTTCAATTTCTTTCAAATATTTTTTATTTTTATGGATAAAATTAGCCAAATCAAATCTCATTCTATTATAAGTTTCATCTTCAAAATTCTTTTTGTTTATTTTTTCAATACGTGCATCAAACATTATTATATTATTTTCAAGTGCTTCATCTAAATCACTATAATAATTTAAATGACTAACTTCTAATGTCTTATCATTATCTTTGATCGGAAGTATAGGTATTACTCTGCTATTGTTATTAACTAGTGCAATAATTTCTTTCTTATATTTTAAATCTAATATCTTGGAAAGTATTTTATATTTTAAAGCTGTATTTTTATTTATTTCTGACAATAGTTTAATATTATCTTTTAATGATATTTTTGTAATATTTTTATTATCTACCAATATTTCATATTTAAGTTTATCTAATAAAGGACTGGGTTTTATAGGTATGTATAAATTATTATTTAATAATATAGCATATACCTTATTATAACTATCTATATATTGTTTACTTGGTATAAATCCTTTATCTAATTTTTTATTTTTGATTGCCATCAATAATTCATTAATAACAAAATATAAATCATAATCAAAAGAAATATTTGTTGAGCTATATTTTAAATCATTTATACGAATATTC
>Ga0315284_10007671_pt1 | contig 15408 bp, 11 predicted proteins | sample YL17G09_16_MG_FD_203696 | JGI IMG/M metagenome (GOLD analysis project Ga0315284, IMG submission 203696) | Sediment microbial communities from Yellowstone Lake, YNP, Wyoming, USA - YL17G09_16 | ecosystem: Environmental > Aquatic > Freshwater > Lake > Sediment | place: USA: Wyoming | collected... | reverse complement strand
CTCTCTGTTTATCTTTCTCTCTTTCCTCGTAACGGCGCTCAAAGCCTGTGCGTGTTCATGGTCAAAAACAGCAAAAAGACGAAAAAAAACCTCATATTTTGTCTCTCCCCCTTCTTCTCCTCATTCCTCAAAATACCGCCGATGGCAGCGAGCCCTCCGAGGCCACGCGGTAGATTGCGCCGCACATCACGCCATCGGCATTGAGGCGCGGGACCGCGCGGATTCCGCACCAGGAGGGCGCGGAAGAGCCGGCGGCAGCGCCAGCGGCGGCGCGCTGCGACGAAACGGGCGCCTGCGGGGGCTCCTGCCCCCCGCGGCGGCGGAGGCGCTCGAGGCTGCGGCGGCGGCGGCGCTCGCGCTCGGCCTCCAGCGCCGCGGCGAACGCCGCGGCGGGGGCCGGGCGGGCGGCGACGGAGGGGACGAAGGACAGCAGGCGCCCCGTGCCGGCGGCGGCCGCCGCCGCCGGGCCGTCCCGCAGCACGAACCCGCGCGCGCCGGGCGACGCCGGCGCCGTCGCCCCCGAGACGAAGAACGTCCCGGGGCCGAAGGCCACGGCCGAGGGCTCGCACCCGGCGAGGTCCTCCGGGTCGGATCCCAGCAGCAGCAGGCCGTCCTTGACGCCCCAGGCCAGCGGCGCGAGGCCCAGCGGGTCGCGGGCCGCGACGAGCCTCTGCTGGTTGGCGTCGTAGACGACGAACGAGAAGCCTCCCTGGAATGAGAGGGGGAGTTTTTTTTTTCATTTTTCGACGTAACCGAGGCTGTGAGAGCACGCGCATCGCTTCCTCCGTTTTCTTCTCCTCCCTTCTTTCAAGAACACTCCACCCTCTACTCACTTTGGCTTTCGAGAGCGCGACGCGCGCGGCCTCCTCGGCTTCGCGCGGGAGGCGCGCCGCGAATTCTTCGTAGAAGGCCAGGGCGGCCTCGGCCGGGTTGGTGGCGGTGGCGGCGGCGTCGGCGAGCGCCTCCGCGACGAACGAGGCGGCCTCTGCCCCGGCAACGGCTGCTTCGGCGGCTTCGGCGGCCTCGGACGCCTCCTCTTCCGCTGCTTTCTCTTCCGTTTCCCCCTCCTCCTCCTGCTCGGCAGCAGAGTCGGCAGCAGAGGCAGCGACGGCGAGGAACCCGGGCCACTCGAAGGGGGCGACGGCGTCTTCCTCCCCTTCCCCTCGCGCTCCTGCCGGGGGGGGCGCTCTCGCGAACAGGGCGTGCACGCCGCCGCGCGACGCGACGTGCGAGCGCGCGCAGAGCTCCGCGGCGAAGCCTCCCCCCGCTCCAGCGCCCGCGCCCGCCGCTGCTCCTGCTCCGAGGTCAAGGCGCGTGGTCTCACGGCGGTGCTGGCGAGCGGGACCGCCGCGCTTGCCCTGCTTCTCGGCGGCGACGTCGACAAACCCCTCCTTCTCTCCTTTCTCCTCCTCCTCCTCGGCCTCGATCAGAGAGAGCACGCGGGAGAGCTCCTGCGTGGCGCGGCAGACGCGCTCCTCGGCGGAGGAGGGGGGAGAGGCGGCGGATTTGTCGCGGTAGACGAGGCCCTCGGGCGGGTGGGCAAGGTCTGTTTTGATTTTTTTGGGGAGAGAGAGGCAGAGAGGCAGAGAGGAGGGGGGGGAGAAGGAGAAAGTGGAGTGAGAGGAAGAGGGGGTCGAAGGAGGAGGTACTTTCGTCGAATGGTAAAGAGTCAGCATCACTTTTTATCCTCTCTCCATCTAGCTCGCCCGTCCTCCTCCACTTTCACTCTCTCCGCTCCCTCACCGGTGTCGAAGACGGCCAGGACGTGCATGATTGCTTTGTTGCTGCTTTGGGGGGTTTTTGACGCGGGTCCGATGCGGTCGAAAGGGCGGAAGAATTCAAGGGTGACTGGCTTTGGGATTCAATGGTTGTGAGCAACAACAAAGGCCAGGAAGATTTTTTATCTTCTTGCTCGAGACCTCGACCCCCACCTCGACCCTCTTCTTCTTCCCTCCCCGCCCCCGTCTTCTTTTGGGAAGTAACAAATCGCGTCCTTTGGTCTTTCCTGTTTCAGTCACACACACATTATTGAAATTGTTTTTGATTTTGAAACGAAAAACATTAAAAAGCACACTCTCAAGTCTCTCTTCTCTCTCTTGTTGTTATCATCTCGCGAGAAAATCCAAAACGGTAAAGAGTCAAAATTCACTCTTCTCCGCGCCCCCCTCTCTCTTTCTCTCCCCCCTCCCCCCACCTCCCTCTCTCCCTCTCTCTCTCTCTCTCTCCCTCTCTCTCTCTCTCTCTCTCTCTCTCTCTCTCTCATGAATCGCCGCACCTGCAAAAAAATGACCCACTCTAATCTCAAAAATGGAGGAAAGATTAAAAAACCCTCAAACCATCCTCGTCCCGGCCGCCGCGCGCACGCTCGCGACCGCGTCCTTCCTCCCTAAAACGGAAAGCGCCGTCGCGGCCATGTGCGAGCTCGACAGCCCGGCCTCCGCCAGCTGGTCCGCCTGGGTGCCGTGCTCGATGTACTTGTCAGGGAGCGTCATCGGCCTGATCTTGAGCTTTCCCGTGTCCAGAGCGCCGTCGAGGGCCAGAAACTGCATGACGTGCGCGGCAAAGCCGCCGATTGCCCCTTCCTCGACGGTGACAATGGCCTCGTGCTCGCGGGCCAGCTGCCGCAGCAGGTCGGTGTCCAAGGGCTTGCAGAAGCGCATGTCCACGACAGTGGCCGAGACTCCCGCCTGCTGCTGGAGCACCTCCGCGGCCTCGAGGGCCGAGTTGACCAAGGTCCCGTAGCACACAAACGCGACGTCGCGCCCAGACCGCCGCACGACGCCCTTGCCGATCTCCCAGGGCTTGCCCTTGAAGGTCGCCGGGTCGACCCCGGCGGCGGCCATGTCGACGCCGATGCCGGTGCCGCGCGGGAAGCGCAGGCACGAGGGACGGTCGTCGATCGAGATGGCCGTGGCGACGGCGTGGCAGAGCTCGGCCTCGTTCGACGGCGCCATGAGGACCATGTTTGGGAGGCAGCTGAGATGGGTGTGTTTTGTGAGTTTTTTTGGCGTTTTTTTGGGGAAGAGGGAAGGAGTCAGCGTGAAAGCGCACAAGGGCGACGGAGCAGCACCGACGGGGGAGGAAAGGCAGAAGACAAAAAGCGGAGAAAAGGAAGAGAGAAAAAGAAAAAGGAAAAAAACCCTTCCTTCCTCACCCCAGGTAGGCCGTGTCGAACGAGCCGCAGTGCGTCGCGCCGTCGGCCCCGACTAGCCCCGCCCTGTCCAGCGCAAACCTCACGGGGAGGCTCTGCAACGACACGTCGTGGACGACCTGGTCGTACCCGCGCTGCAGGAACGACGAGTAGATCGCGCAGAAGGGCACCAGGCCCTCGGTCGCCAGGCCGGCCGCGAAGGTCACCGCGTGCTGCTCGGCGATGCCGACGTCGAACGTGCGGTCCGGGAACCGCTTCTCGAACCGGTTGAGGCCCGTGCCGCCCCCCATCGCCGCGTGGATCCCGATCACGCGCGAGTCGAGCTCGGCCTCGGCGACGAGCGCGTCGGCGAAGTAGTTCGTGTACGAGCCGGCCTTGGTCTTCCCGGCCTTGACCTGGACGCCGGTCCGGGGGTCGTACTTGCCGACGCCGTGCATCTTGTCGCTTGCGGCCTCGGCGGGGGCGTAGCCGCGGCCCTTTTCGGTGATGACGTGGACCTGTTTGAGAGAGAGAGAGAGAGCGAGAGAGAGAGAGACGGGAAGAGAAAAGACCGAGAGAGGGAAGAAAAGAGTGAGTTTTTTTGTTTCGTTTTTGCCCGTCGAGTTTTTTTTTTCGTTTTCCGTTTTCCCTTTTCTCTTTCTCTCTCTCAAAAAAAGAGAGAAAAAGAAGCTCCAAAGAAACCCAACTCACCAGCACGGGCCCGACCGTCGCGGCCGACTTGACGTCTTGCAGCACCGCGATCATGTCGTCGAGGTTGTGCCCGTCGACGGGGCCAATGTAGTAGAGCCCGAGCTCCTCAAACAGCGTCGACCCGGACCCCGAAATCATGCCGCGGGCATACTCGTCGATCTTGGCCGTCGCCTCCTGCAGCGGCTCGGGCAGCTGCTTCGACGCCGACTTGGCCAGCTCGCGCAGCTCCCGCAGCGGCCTGTTGGCCTGCAGGCGGGCCAGCGCGGAGCTCAGCCCCCCGACCGGGTCCTGGTTCTTCCCGTTGAACTGCGTCGGCAGGGACACCTGCTGGTTGTCGTTGAGGATCACAATCATGTTGGTGTCGAGGAAGCCCGCGTGGTTCATCGCCTCGTAGGCCATCCCGCCCGTGATGGCGCCGTCGCCGATCACGGCGATGCAGTTGTTCTTGCGGGCCTTGAAGTCGCGGCCGACCGCCATGCCGAGCGCCGCGGAGACCGACGTCGATGAGTGGCCCGCGCCGAAGGGGTCGTACTCGGACTCGGCGCGGTTGGTGAAGCCGGAGAGGCCGCCGCCCTGCCTGATGGTGGACATCTTCGAGCGGCGGCCTTGTTTTTTTTTGAGGTTTTTGGAAAGGGGGGCCGAGGAGAGGAGAAGAAAAAAGTGAGCATTTTCCTCCTCCGCGTTTCTTTCTTCATTTTTTTTGGGCTGCTTTTTCTCTCCTCTTCCCCCCCCCCTCTCTCTCTCTCTCAGCTCTTCATCTTCTCACCAGTCAGGATCTTGTGCCCGTACGCCTGGTGCCCCACGTCCCACACGATCCTGTCGTCGGGGGTGTTGAACACGTAATGGAGCGCCACCGTCAGCTCGGTCACGCCGAGCGAGGCACCGAGGTGCCCTCCGGTCTTGGACACGGTGTGGATGATGTCGCTGCGGAGCTCCTTGCAGAGCTGGCGGAGCTGCGGGAGGGAGAGGTTCTTGAGGTGGACCGGGTAGTTGACAGTGTCCTGTTTCGAGTTCGGGGTGGGGGTGGGGGGTGGGGGGAAGGGGGAAGGGCCGCGGGAGTGAGAGGCCGAGAAGAAGCCGATAGCAACTAAGGTCGTTTTTTTTTCTTCTCGATAAGCGGCTGACGTTTGCCCGGCGGCGAGAAAGGCGGAATCGCCGCAAGTCGAAATCAAGCTGAACCTCACCAGCAGCGGCGTCGGGGGGCCTCCGTTGTCGTCCCAGAGCTCAATTTCGTCCGAGCTCAGTCTCGGGTCGAACGCGGTCCCGGAGGAAGAGGCAGAAGTCGAGGTCGAAGACGACGAAGACGACGCATCACCGCCTGCGTTGGCGCTGCTGCTGCTGCTGCCGTTTCCGTTGCCGGCGGCGGCGACCGGCGACGACGACGAAGAATTCTTCGCACGCATTCGCCTGGCCGCAGGCGTCGCCCTGGCTCGCGGTTGCCCGGCCGGCTTCGCGATCATTGTCGCGCGGCCCTGGAGCGCCGAACCTGCTGGTGTCGATTGGTGGATTGGGCGTGATGGATTGTGTGAGAGCGATGATGATGATAAGAGAGGGAGAGGGAGGGAGAGAGAGACGAGCGTCGACGTCGATGCTGCTGCGACGATTGAAAAAAAGCAATTCGTGCGCGGAGCTCCCCGCCGCGAGCCTTGCGCGCCACGCGGAGCTCTTTCGTGCCCGGCTCAGGTGACGGAAGAACGCGTCTCGCCGTTCTGAGGGGTCAGATTGCCTGCCGCGTACCTGTCGTGGGCGTCATCATATCGGAGTCGGTTCTCTCCACCACAGTCTCTTAAGTCGAAGAAGAAAAGTGGACGAGAGAGAGCTAGCTTTCCTCGGCCAGGTTTTCTTTCTTTCGTTTTTTTTTACTTGGTCTTCTTCTTCTCTCTCCCCTCACCTCCTCTCTGCCGCCGCCACCGCCGCGGCAGCAGCCGGCGCCATCGCCCTCCACACCCGCGCGGCCCCCTGAGCGCTCTCCGACTGCGCCGTCGCCCACGCCGCCAGCGTCCTCCCCATCTCGCCGGCGCCCTCCGCCCGCCACCGCGGCAGCTCGCGGCCTGTCCGCTCGACGACGCCCGCGTACCGGCGCCGCAGCGCCTCGGCCGCGGCCTGCGACGCCAGCACGTCCCCCTCCGCCCCCTGCAGCTTGGCCGCGGGCGTCCCGGGCGTGCCTCGGAGCCTGGTCAGGCGCGCCCTGCGGCCGTCGACCGCGGCGCGTGCGGCCGAGAGCGCGGCGAGCGCGTTGAGGCGGTCGGCGGCCGCCTCGCGCGCCGAGCGTGCCGAGCGCGCCGCGTCCTTGAGCGGCGTTTCGAGCTCGCGGGACAGCCGCTCGGCGTCGAGCTGCGCCTGGCGGGAGAGGCTCTGGGTGTGGTGCCCGAGGGCGACGAGGGCGTCGGAGAGGGCCGCGGAGGCGGGGATCCCGCGGCCTCGGCCCGCGGTCCCTGCGGCTCCCCCGGCCCCCTCGAGTCTCGCGAGCGCTGCGGCGGCCGCGCCAAACTCGGCCAGTGCCGCGCCGGCCGCGGCCTGCTTCTTCACCAGCCGCGAGGCCTGCTTGGCGACCTCGGCCAGGTGGCTCTCGAGCGCCGCGAGGTACTCGCGGGACCGCAGGAACTCAGGATCCTCGCCCGCGGCGACCGCGGCCGACGAGCTCATGCCGGCGCCGGCGCCGCCGCGCGAGTCGCCGCCGATGCCGCCGCTGAGCCCGCCACCGACGAGCCCTCCGACGCCGCCGGCCGCCGCGGCGAGCGCCCCGACTTCGTCGACGGGCCTGCCCTGAGCGTACGCCGCGGCGGCCTGGCCCAGACCCCGAAGGGAGGCCAGCGCGGCGACGACGCGCCTCTTGGCCGAGGCGGCCGAGGGGGAGGCGGTGGGGTGGTGGGAGGCGCTCGACCCGGGCGCGTGCGAGACGTAGCCCCCCCCTTCTCCGCTGCTGCCTCCTCCTCCTCCTCCGTCTCCTCCGTCGCCTCCGGCCGCGCCGCCGACACCCTCCGCAGCGGCGGCCCCAAGCCCGCCCAGCCCCAGCGCCTGCGCCCTCGACGCCGCCTCGGCGTCCGCGGCCGCGACCCTCGCCACGCGAAGGGCCCAGTCGTCCTCCGCCTCCGTCAAAAAGCCCGCAAAGTCCTCGGATCGCCGCAGCTCCGGGTGCGCCGCGACGGCGTTGGCGAAGCGCGCCAGCGCCTGCCTGCGTCCCTCGACGAAGTCGGCCGAGAGGGCGTACTTTTGCAGGATGGAGGTTTCGGGCAGAGGTGGCACGACGGCGCCGCGGAGCGTCGAGGAGAGGCGGCCGCGGAGCCACTGGAAGTCGCGGAAGCGGCGGATGACAGCGGCGCCGGGGGCCGCGGCGAGCGCCCGGGACGCCGGCGTGGCGGCGGCTTCGGCTTCGGCGGTTGTGGCGGCGCCGCTCGGCCTCGCCTGTACCTTGTACGAGACGTAGGCGGAAACGCCCTCGCCGTGCTTGACCGGGTCGGAGACGGAGACCTCGAGCTCCGGAGCGGAGGAGGGGAAAGTGGAATAGTAGGAGGAAGCAGCAGCAGGCGCGTTGTTGCTGCTGTTGTCGCCGGCGAAAGAGGACGCTGAAGGCTGCTGCGACGCAGGCTGTAAGAGAGAGTTTCGACAGGGTCCGTTTGCGTGAGAGTCAAGGTGGAAGCGGGCAGAGGAACGAGGAGGTGCTAGGAGTAGAGGTGGAGGTGGAGGTTCTTCTTTGTGTTTCTCGCCATCGATTTTTGAATGCAATCCGTTTCCCTCTCTTTCTCACGCATACTTCTTCTCCTCCCAACAACGTACCATGTCACTCGCAGTACCCATCACGATCGACTCGTAGGGAGGCGGAGGCTCGTCCGGGAAGGAGGAGGGCGCAGCGGCGGGAGCAGCATCAGGAGCAGCAGCGAGAGGCTCGTCATCGTCGATGGCGGCGTTGTCTTCTCCGTGTGTCGCCGAGAACGTCGCCGTCTCCTCGGTCTCCGTCGTGATAACGCCTCTGTTGGCGACGTCGTCGTCGTCCTCGAGCGTGAGGGACGCGAACTGTAGGGGATCGGACATCCTTTCTTCTCCGGAGGTGTCGAAGAAGAAGAGGAGGAGAGACAGAAGAGAAAGCAAAAAGAATGAAAGAAGCACCTGCTTTCAGTTTCTTTTTGTTCTCTCTCTTAGCGTTTCATGCCGCATCGGCAAAAGACGCTCGAGACCGCAGCAGCGACAGCAGCCTCGGCTTACCGGCGCCTCCTGCGAGCGGCAGCTAGCCTCCCTGAGGGGCCCGTGCGATCCAAGGCCTTCGCCAACGTCCGGTCTCTCGGCCGCGAAGGAGGACGAGGAGAGGGAGGAGCATCGCCGCCGAACGGACCAGGCGCCGCCGACATTCGAGGAGGAGCCTCCCTGACGGCCTCTGACGCGCTCTCCGCTTCTCTCTTGTTCCGCTGGGTGGCGCGTCTTCCCAAGGTACGATGCGAAAAAAGCGCAGAAAGAGAAAGCGCAGAAGGGAGAGAGAGAGAGAGAGAGAGAGAGAGTTGGAAAGAGAGAGAAAGAGGAGGGAGAGAGCGTGGCGTCGAAAAGGCGGAGGCGCGCCTTTTTTCCTTTCGCTCTTTACTCACCACCTCCAACCCACCACCATCTCCGCTCCTTGCGACGACCGACACCGAACAGGACCAGCTCTCGGCCCTCCTGGACGGTCACTTCACGTCGAAGAAGAAGAAGAAGAACAACAACAACAACAACAACAACAACAACAAGAATACGAAGTAGACCCCCCCTCTCCACCCCCCCGCAGTCGAGAGAGAAAGGATGTCTTCTTCTTCTCCAGCCGCCGCCGTCCCGCCTTCGCCCTCCCCGGCCTCGCTCGTGCGCCCCTGCCTCGAGACCATCGCCGACGTCGCTGCCACCAGAAGGGACCTCTCTGAGCTCGCCGAGAGGGCCAGGGCGCTGCTCAAGGACCTGGACAGAGTCCTGCGGAGGTGCGAGCCCGGGCAGCAAGTCCTTGCCGTTCCCGTCTCTGCTCCTGCTACTGCGGATGCTGATGCTGCTGCCGTCGTCCCGGCACCGGAGGCGGCGGCGGCAGCACCGGAAGGAGGGGGAGGAGGAGGAGGCGGAGGAGGCGGAGAAGTCGACGCGGCGGATCGACAAGACAACGCCAGAGCGGACGCGGCGGCGGCGAGCTCCGACGTCGGCTTCTTCTCCTGCGCGCCCGAGCGCGGCGCGGCCCGGCTGGTGTCGCTGCTCTCTTTCGCCGTGGAGGCGGGAGACGCGAGGCTCTCTGCCGCTTCCGCGGACGCTCTGCACAGGCTGATTGCTCACGGCGTGCTGGGCGGCGCCGTTCACAGCATCAGGGGGGTGATCGTCGATCCCCCGGAGGAGGAGGAGGAGGAGGAGGCGGAGGGAGGAGAGGGAGACGGAAGCAAGGCGAAGACGGCGAGCGAGAGCGGCGACAACGAAGCGACAACGACCTCGACCCTCGGCGCCATCTCCTCTTCGACCGCCGCCGCCGCGGCCCTCAGCGCCCGCGCGAGGGGGATGCCTGCCCTGAGGCCACACGCTGCCGCCGTCGCGATCCTCTGTCGGTGCGCCGACGGGGCGACGGGAAACGTGAACAGTAGCGGCGGCGGCAAACCCGCCTCTAATAACTCTTCCGCGGCAGCGGCGATAACGACGCCGGCCGAGGAGGAGGCCCGCGACCTGGCCACGCTCCGGGGGCTCCTGGCCGCCGCCACCTCCCCGAGGCTGCACGTGCACGGCTCGGCGCTGCTGCTGCTGCTGCGCGCGGCCTTCAGCGTGCACGGCTCGCGGCGGTGCTCGGCCGCGGCGGCGGCCGCGGCGAGGGCGACGCTTTTGCAAATCGCAACGTCCGTCTTCGCGAGGATGGAGGCCGGGTGCCGGTCCGCGGTGCTGCCTCCCGTGGCGCTGCCCCCGGATGCCGCGGTCACGGGAATGATGCTGTTCTGGGGGGCAGGCGGGGCGGACGGCGGCGGCGGCGCTCCTCAGAGCGGCGGCAGCAACGGCAGCAGCAGCAGCTCGGGCGCGTCGTTCTTGGCTGATGCTCTCGGGGCCATGCTCGGCACCGGGAACAGCAGCGCCCACCGCTCCAACCCGTCCACGGAGGCGCTGGCTCGGGCGGGGACGGAGTTCGACGCAGCCTTTGGAGGAGGAGCAGGCGGGCGCGGCACGCGATCGGCCTCGGCGGCGGCGGAGAGGCCCTCGACCGCCGGAGGAGCCCGGGGCGCCGCTGCTGCTTCTGCTTCCGCCGCGGCCGACGACCCCGCCTCTGCCTCTGCCTCTGCCTCTGCCTCTGCCGCCCTCGAGTCCGCGCGCTCCGTGGGCACGCGCGCCGGCTCGGCCTCGCTCTGCTCCTCACCGACCTACGCAGCCGCGGACGCCGCCGCAGCCGCCCGCCGAGGCTCCGTCGAAGAGGAGGAAGCGGCGGCCTCGCCCTCCTCGGCCGACGTCCCGGCGCTGCTGCGGCGGGATTCGTATTTCGTCTTCCGCGCGCTCTGCAAGCTCTCCGTCCGCGCCGACTCCGGCCTGCTCGAGGGCGGCGTTGCCGCCTCCTCCGGAAACGCCGCGGACGCCGCCACGGCCGCCGCGGCCTCCGCCGCGGCCTTCTCGCGCGGCAAGGTGCTCTCTCTCGAGCTGCTCCACGCCGTCGCGGCCAACGCGGGCCCCGTCTTCGCCGGCGACCCCAGGCTGGCGGCCGCGCTGCGGCAGCACCTGTGCCTGTGCCTGCTGAAGAACGCAAGGTCGCCGACTCCTGGAGTCGCCAGGCTCGCCGCGGCCGTGTTTACCGCGGCGCTGCTGCGGCTGCGGGAGGGGCTCAAGGCCGAGACGGGCGTGTTTTACCCGATGCTGTTGCTTGCGCCGCTCGAGGAGGCCGGCCCCGTTGCGGTGTCTGCAGCTGCAGCAGCTGGAGCTGCAGCCGCTTCTTCGACGGCTCAAGAGTCCCAGCAGCTCCTTCAGCACCCTTCAACCGACCCCGTTGCCCGCTCCGCCGCCCTGCGCTGCCTGGGGCGCGTCTGCGCCGACGGGCAGCTCCTCGTTGACCTGTTCGTCAACTTCGACTGCGACCTCGAGGGCGCTAGCCTGCTCGAGAGGACGGTCGCCGCTCTGGCGCGCGTCGCGGCGCCGCAGAGCTCGGGAACTTCTAGTTCTTCTTCTGCAAACGGCAGCGCTCCGGCGGCGGCCGCCAAAGATGCCTCCCTTCCTCCCCGCCCGCCCTCGCCTCTCACCCAGGAGGAGTCGGCGATGCGCGCCGCGGCCGCGGCCTGCCTCGCCTCGATCCCGCGCTCGCTGGCGGCGTGGGTGCGAGCGGAAGAAGGGGCCGCCGCCGCGGCGGCCGCCGCGGCGGCCGCCACCGCGGACGCCGAGGCTGCCGCGCTGGTCGAGGCCGCTGCGGCTGACGCTGCCGCCGCCGAGGCGTCGCTGGCGGCCTCTGATGGAGGAGGCGTCGCTCGGACCGCGCCTGTCACTGCTGCCTCTGCTGCGTCTGCCGCAGCAAACGCAGCGGCAGCACACACGACGGCTACCGCCGCCGTCGCGGCCAACGCCTCGGCCACCGCCGCCGCCCTCGCCCAGACCCCGGCCGCCCTCGCGGCCCGCCGCGCGTACAAGCGCGAGCTCCAGGCCGCCGTCGCGCTCTTTGGCCGCAAGCCCAAGGCAGGGCTCGCCGCGCTCGCCGCGGCCGGCGTGCTCCCTGCCGCCGACGACGCCGAGGCCGTCGCTGCGCTCCTGCTGCGTCGGCCCTCCTCCCTCGGCCTCGACAAGGCCGCGATCGGCGAGCTGCTCGGCGACAGGGACGAGCTGTCGCTGCGCGTTACCAGCCGCTACGTCGCGGGGCTCGACTTCACGGGCCTCGACTTCGACGAGGCGCTCAGGCTGTTTCTGAGCGGGTTCAGATTGCCAGGGGAGGCCCAGAAGATCGACAGGCTCGTCGAGCGGTTTGCGGAGCGGTACCTGGCCTGCAACCCGAGCTCGTTTGGGTGCGTCTTGCGGGAGAAAGAGAGAGCGAGAGAGGGAGAAAGAGAAAGTGGAGAGAAAAAGGACGAGAAAAAGAGAGAGAGCAAAAAAACCCACTTCTCGACCGCTCGGAATTTCTTTTAAAAAAAACCAAAAAAACAGCTCCTCTGACGTCGCGTACGTCCTCGCCTACTCCGTCGTCATGCTCAACACCGACGCGCACAACCCGCAGGTCAAGAAGAAGATGACGAAGAGCGACTTTGTGCGCAACAACCGCGGGATCAACGACGGCGCGGACCTCCCCGAGGCGTTCCTCGCCGCGCTCTACGACCGGATCGTCGGCCAGGAGATCCGCATGAAGGACGACGGCGACGACGTCATCTCCGGCGGGGGAGGCGCGGGAAGACACGTCGGAGGCGGTTCCGGCTCGCTGGCGGCCGCCGCGTCCTCGGCCGCGTCTTCGGCTGCTGCTGCGGCCAACGCGGCGGCTGCGGCTGCGGCCGCGGCAGCGCAGGGTCCCTCGTGGGCCGACACGATTTTGTCATTGATCCCGGGGCGCGGCGCCGCCTCGGCGAGCGCGGCGGCGGCGGCCGCGGCCGCGGGCCGCTCCGCGGCGGACGAGACCGCCGCGGCCTCCGAGGCCGCGCTGCGGGCAACGCACGAGGCCCTGCGCGCCGCTGCCGCGGGATCCACGTTCGCGGCCGCCTGCGGGCGCGAGCCCGCGCGGGCGCTGCTCGACGCCTCGTGGCCGGCGCTCGCCGCGGCGCTGGCGGCGGCGTTCGAGGGCGCGCCGCCGGAGGAGGACCTCGAGAGGACCGCCGCGCTCCTCTCTTCGTCCAACGTCAACGCCAGCGATCCGGCCACGGCCGCGCTGCTCTCGGCCTCCTCGGCCGCCGCCGTCGCGGCGGCGCGCGCGACGGCCGACGCGTGCCTCTCGGGCCTCGCCGACCTTGGCGCGCTCGCGGCCGCGCTGGGCTCCGGGAGCCCCGTCCGCGCCTCGGCGACGAGCCTGGCCTCGCTCGCGAGCCTGCACGCGCCGGCGCGCATGCGCCGAAAGAACGCCGCGGCGCTGACGAGGCTGCTGGCCGTGGCCGACGCGGGCGGGGACGCGCTGGGGGAGAGGGGGTGGTCGGAGGTGCTGCGCGCGGCGTCGAGGTGGGACCTGCTCGTGGCCGCGAGCGGCCTCGGCGGCGGCCTTGGGGGCAGCGGGGGGTTTAGAGGGGGGAGCGACGCGATGCTGGCCGCCGCCGCCGCGACCGCCGCCGCCGCCGCCGCTGCCGAGCAGGGATCGAAGCGGAAGAGCGCGGGCAGCTTCTTCGGCGGGCGAGGGAGCTCTGCGGCTCCTGCTGCTGCTCCTCCTTCCGTTCCCCTCATCGCCCGCGCCGGGGACTCGTTCGCGTCGATCATGGATGCCCCCCTGGCGTCCGCGCCCTTTGACGACGCCCCGAGCGAATCGGGTTGGGGCGCGAAGGACCGGAGTCACCCCCGCGACAGCGACGCCAGCGGCGGCAGGCCCTCGAGGGCCGCGCTTGCCGTGCTCGAGGGCTCTGCAGACGCCGTCGACCGCCTGTTCGTGCGCTCGGCAAGGCTCGGAGCAGACGGGATCGTCGCGTTCGTCGCGGCGCTGGTCGCGGTGGCGGCCGAGGAGCTCGACCCCCCGACTGCTGCGACTGCGACTGCGAGCGCGACGACGGCGACTGCGGCAGCGGCTCAGGTTTCGCCTTCCGCCCCGTGCTACGCCCGCGTCTTCTCCACCTCCAAGATCGTCGTCGTCGCCCACTTCAACATGGACCGCGTGCGCCTCGTCTGGTCCCGCGTCTGGGGCGGGCTGCTCGCCGACTTTTTTGTCTCCGCGGGCTGCCACCGGTCGCTGCCCGTGGCGCTGTACGCGATCGACGCCTTGAGGCAGCTCGCGGCCAAGTTCCTCGAGCAGAGCGAGGGAGGAGGAGGAGGAGGCGAGGGAGGCGAGGCTGCTGCTGCGACGGCGCCCTCTCCCTCTGCTTCCCGCTTCGACGAGGAGGACGAGCTCGACGAGAGCGGCAAGCCCAGGCCCAGGCCGCGCGCCGCCGCCCTCCCACAAATCTCCCGCGGCCGCTCCAGCTTCCAGAACGAGTTCCTGCGGCCGTTTGTCGGCATCGTCCGCTCCGCGAAGGCGGTCGAGGCGCGCGAGCTCGCGGTGCGCTGCGTGGGCCAGCTTGCCGCGGCCCGCCTCGGCTCGATCCGCTCCGGGTGGCGGAGCCTGTTCATGGCGCTGGCGGCGGCCGCCGGCGACGAGAGCCCCGCTGTCGTCGGCGCAGGTTTCGCGTGCGTCGAGCGCGTCGTGCGCGGCCGCGCGTTCTGCGCGATCGTTTCGGGAGACGAGGCCGACGGCGGAGCGCGCGCGTTCCCGGACGCAGTCAACTGCCTCGTGGCCTATGCTAACTCGGCAGCGGGCCCCGCGGACGTGGGGCTCAACGCGATCGCCTTCCTGAGGTTCTGCGCCGACAGGCTCGCCGACGGGGACGTGGCCGCGAGCGCGGCGTCGGGCGAGGGCGGCGGGAGCGCTCCTCTCGCGACGGCGACAAAACTCGAAGGGGAAGATAACAACGCTTCTTCTTCTTCTACTTCGCCTCCGCCGCTGCCCCATCCGGACGCCTTCAGGATCAGGCCGGCCTCCTCGCTGACCCCCGCGGCGTCGCCGATGGCAGGAGGAGGAGGGGAGGCCGGCACGCGCCTCGACGAGGGGGCCGGCGGCGACGGCGACGGCGAGCGCCTGTACCTCTGGTTCCCGCTGCTGGCCGGCCTCTGCGAGCTGACCTTCGACCCCAGGCCCGACACCCGCCACGCGGCCATCGAGGTCCTCTTCGACACGCTGCTGGCCCACGGGGGAGCCTTCGGCCCCAGGACCTGGGACAGGGTCTTCGGGTCGGCGCTGCTCCCCGTGTTCGACCACGTGAGGGCCGGTGAGCCCCGGGCGGCGACATTCTCGCGCCCCGGGGGAGACCTCGGCGACTCGTTCGAGCTCGGCGGGGCGGCCGGCGCGGTCGCTGCGGCCGCCGGGGACGGGGGCGCTCCGGCCTCCCCCTCCGCCGCCCCCTCCGCCGCCCGGGCCGCCGCGGCAGCGTGTGCCGCCGACGAGGACGCGTGGCTGTACGAGACGGCGACGAGGTGCCTCTCGAGGACGGTCGACGTCCTCGCCCGGTTCTTCTCCGTCGGAGGAGACGAAGGGGGGGACGCCGAGGCGAGCAGCGCACGCGGCGTCGGAGGCACGGCGGCGCAGCTGCCGCGCGTGCTCGACCTGCTCGCCGCGCTCGTGCGCCGGCAGCACGCGCCGCTCGCGGCCGTCGGCGTCTCCGCCTTTGGCAGGCTCTCGAGCGCGCTGGGACCTCTGCTCGGGGAGCGAGGGTGGGACGCGCTGTCGCGGTCGCTGGCCGAGGCCGCGGCCGACACGGCCCCGGACCTCGCCGCGCTCGTCGCGGCGCGCGGGCTCCCTCCCTCTTCCTCTGGCCAGCACGCTCCGGCCGGCGCTTCTTCTTCTTCTTCTTCTTCTTCTTCTTCTTCGTCATTGTCGCCGGCGCCGAGGCTGCCGACGCTCGCCGCGGGCCCCGGCGCGCGCAGGCTCGCGTCCGCGCGCGCCGCCGCCGCGGTGCAGTCCCTGCTCG
>Ga0315284_10007669_pt1 | contig 15411 bp, 19 predicted proteins | sample YL17G09_16_MG_FD_203696 | JGI IMG/M metagenome (GOLD analysis project Ga0315284, IMG submission 203696) | Sediment microbial communities from Yellowstone Lake, YNP, Wyoming, USA - YL17G09_16 | ecosystem: Environmental > Aquatic > Freshwater > Lake > Sediment | place: USA: Wyoming | collected... | reverse complement strand
GACGGCCGTGTTGGAGACGCCGCCCGCGTGCCGCTCCAGGAGCGAGCCGGCCAGGTGCAAGCGGAACTGGCGCGCCAGGCCGGCCATGTGGGCAAAGCCCCCCTCCCCCAACGGCGCCGCCCACTCCGCGGCCCGCTCCAGGTCGTAGCCGTGGAGCCACAGTTCCGGCAACAGGAGCAGGTCGGCCTGCGCCTCCCGCGCCTGCGCCGCAAACTCCCGCGCCCGGGCCAGGTTGGCCTCCGGCTGGCCGGCGGGGACGTCCATTTGGGCCAGGGCAATCTTCAAGGTCGTCTGGTGCACACTACTCATGGCTCAACCTGACGTCAGGTTGCAACTGCTCGTGAACCGTAGCAATCCGATAGTTCACTGCGGAGGGATCAGTTGTCTATACTCCGGCACGATCTCCTGCATCTTGGCGATGATGCTGGGGACGTCCCCCTCTTTCGCCAGCGCTTCCAATTCCTCCAGGTGGCGCGCCAACGTCTGGCTGTCCCACGTATTGTTGCCACCTGCGACGAGAATCCCTTCGTGCTGCGTGGGACGGGGTTCCTCGCCGTTGGCGAACAATGCCTCGCTCATCTTCTCCCCCGGCCGGGGGCTGGTGAAGACGATCTCGACGTCGCGCCCAGGTTCCAACCCAGACAGGCGGATCAACTCTGCCGCCAGGTCCACCATCCGCACCGGCTCCCCCATGTCCAACACAAAGATTTCATCTCCCTGCCCCAACGCCGCCGCCTGGATAATCAATTGCACCGCCTCGGGAATGGTCATGAAGAACCGGCGCATCTCCGGGTGAGTCACCGTGACCGGCCCCCCGGCCGCGATCTGCCGCTGGAACAGGGGCACCACACTGCCCCGGCTGCCCAGCACGTTCCCAAAGCGCACGTCCACGTAGGCCCGTCCGGTACGCCGGGCCACGTCCTGCACCAGCAGTTCGGCGATGCGCTTGGTCGCTCCCATCACGTTCACCGGATTGACCGCCTTGTCGGTGGAGACGAGCACGAAGCGCACCACACCGCTGGCCTCGGAGGCCTGGAGCAGGCAACGGGTGCCGAACACGTTGTTCATCACCGCCTCGGCCACGTTCGTCTCCATCAAGGGCACGTGCTTGTGCGCCGCGGCGTGAAAGACTACCTCCGGCTTGTAACGGGTGAAGATCGCTATCAGCTGTTCATAGTCCCGCACATCGGCGATGAGCGGCTGTGCCGTCAAACGGGGGAACCTTTCCCGCAATTCCAGCGCGACGTGATAGATGCTGTTTTCACCGTGGCCGAGCAGGAGCAACTGCCTGGGGCGATACACAGCAATCTGCCGGCACAACTCTGCGCCGATCGAACCACCGGCCCCGGTGATCAATACCACGGCATCGGTAAGATAGCGCCCCGCTTCCACTCCGTCCATCTGCACCGGTTCGCGCCGCAGGAGGTCTTCGATGCGCACTTCGCGCACCTGCCTGATACTCACCCGGCCGGAGATCAGTTCGTAGATACCCGGCATCGTTTTGCAGGCCACGCCGGCCTGCTGGCAGATGCTCACCACGTCCCGAATGGCCCGCCCCGGCGCAGTGGGCATGGCGATGACGACCTCGTCTATCTGTTCCTCGCGGACCAGGCGGGGGATGTCGTCCCGCGTGCCCTGCACCACCACACCGTGGATTGTCATGCCAACCTTGGCACGGTCGTCGTCCAACAGGCCGACCGGCACGAATCCCAGGCCCGGATTGGCCTGCATCTCACGCACGATCATCGCCCCGGCGTCGCCGGCCCCCATCACCAACACGCGCCGCTCTCGCTGGCGGCCGTCCTTCGGGCGGCTGCCGGGCCATAGCCGGGCGAACGACCAGTCGGTGGCCAGCCGCACGGCAAAGCGCGTCCCACCGACCAGCGGCAGGCTGACCAGCCAGTCGAGGATAGGGATCGAGCGCGGCAGAGGGCGGAACTCGATCAGGAACGAGGCCAGCGAATACATCAGCACCGTCACCACCGCCGTGCCGGTCAGCGTCGCCAGCGCCACGTTGACCAGCTCGCTGGCACTGGCGTAGCGCCAGAAGCGGCGGTACAGGCCGAACAGGTAAAAGATCACCGGCTTAACGGCCGCCGCCAGCACGGCAAAGACCAGCAGCGTGGGCACGTAAGGCCGCAAGCCCACCAGGTCCAGTCGCAGCAGGAAACTGAGCCCCGCGGCCAGTGGCATCAGCAGCACGTCCGCGATGAAAAAGTAACGATTGCGGATCGTGGGCAGCTTACGTGTTACCGGGCGATGGTCCATACGCAACTTTGCTTATTTGACGCCATGCCTTACATCGCCCCGTACAATGTAAAGAAAGTGAAGACCGTCAAGAATCTGGATACCTTGGTACTCACCCTCCAGACAGTCAAAATGCGGGTCGTACGTCACAAGGTAATCCGCTCTTCCCACTACAGCGCAGGCTAGGACATGGTCGTCATCTGGGTCACCTACTCAATACCTTTGGCACGAACCTCTGCCTCCAGAGCCTGGAGCATGGTTCGATATTGAGCCTCGGCCACCGGGCGTGGCCGACGGCGCAACTCAGCAGCCCGTTCAGACGCCAGAGCCAGGATTCCCTCCGCGCTGAGGGGCGGCTTTGGCTTTTCTACCTCCTCCTTGACTTGGCGGGCGAAAGTGATGATCTCTTTCAGTTTCTCCTCGTCAAGTCCTCTCACAATCTCCGAAAACTGTCTCATGTAGACTTCTGTTACTTGGGTATTCATCTTCCTCCCTCCGGCTTCAGGCCACTGGTCGAAGTATACCACCATCGGCGCCCCGTGTCCACCAGAGAATGGAAACACCCCTCTTGCGACATCAGATACAGAGCGCTGTCTCCAACGCCCGGCACACATAATCTACTTGCGCCTCTGTCATCACACCGGAGAACGGCAGCGCCAGGCAGGTGTCCCCCGCTGCTTCTGTGGCCGGAAAGTCGCCCCGCCGGTAGCCGAACCGCTGCACGTAGAATGGTTGCAGGTGGATGGGAGTGAAATAGGGCCGCGAGGGCACACCCTGCTCCTCCAGCGCCGCCATCACGCGCTTCCGGTCTACCTCCGGCGCCAACCGGACGACGTAGACGAACCAGGACGTGCGCGTGGTCGTTGGCGCCATGTAGGGGGCACTTACCTATTTCTTGGCCTAGTCCATCCTGTCCCGTACAAAAGTCAGGAACTCTCGGACTGCTTCCAGGAGAGTTTCACTGATGTGGCTTTCCGTCACATTGCTTTCGCTACCATCGTGAAAATGACGCGGAAAGGTCGCGACCGCTCGCCAACGCTTGTGGGGTGCATTGTCATGGCGATAGATTCTTCCGTCAATCGCTCGTCGCTCCCAGTGATAGCTATATCGCCCCGGAAGTTTCAACGAGAACCAGATGTCTACGAAACTGCCATCGCTGATAATAATACGCAGCTCATTGATGTCAGACACAAACGCCTCGATCACAATATCCGCAAACTCAACCTCGGCGATCTCGCGTAACTGTCCTACGTCCACCAGGCTCATGCTAAAGCCTCAATGAGCTGCAACAGGCGATCCCGCTTGTATTCTAGATGGTCCAGGCGCTGAAAGTCCCGCCAGGAATCTGCCTCTTCCAGCGTGCCTTCTCGATAACGGGTCTCCATCTCCTCTACAGAGGATACACCATAGCGGCCTGTGATCTCGAAAATCTGGGCTTTGACCTCGCGCAGTTGATGCTCCAGCAAAGCGTGCACCCCTTGCTTCAACAAGTCGTCCTCTGAAACATGCAACTCTTGGGCCACTAGACCAACAATCGTATGCGTTTTTACGGCATGAGCAGTCAGCGTAGTCATACCGGCCTCCTTCTGTGCCTCGGCACCAAGCAAATCCCATAACTTCTACTGCTAGTCACAAAGTATACCACCGTCAGCACGTCATGTCCATCAGGATGGCAGGCTGCAATTTCATGTACGGGCCACTGCCTCTTTCAATACCTGACATACATAATCTACTTGCGCCTCCGTCATCACGCCGGAGAACGGCAGCGCCAGGCAGGTGTCTCCCGCCTCCTCCGTGGCCGGAAAGTCGCCCCGCCGGTAGCCGAACCGCTGCACGTAGAACGGTTGCAGGTGGACAGGGGTGAAATAGGGCCGCGAGGGCACCCCCCGCTCCTCCAGCGCGGCCATCACGCGCTTCCGGTCTACCTCCGGCGCCAACCGGACGACGTAGACGAACCAGGACGTGCGCGTGGTCGTCGGCGCCACGTAGGGGACGCTGACGCCATCCACTTGTCGCAGCCGCTCGTTGTACATCCCGGCCACGCGCTCCCGCTTGGCCAGCAACTCCTCGATGCGCCCCAGTTGCGCCAGCCCCAGCGCGGCGCTCATCTCGTCCAGCCGGTAGTTGTAGCCCAGGCGAGAGTGGTTGAGCCAGGCGTCGAACACGTCCCGCCCCTGGTTCCGCAACGAGCGGAACAGCGCGTCCCACTCGTCCCGCCCGGTGACGATCACCCCGCCCTCGCCGGTCGTCATCTGCTTGTTGGGGTAAAAGGCGAACACGGCCACGTCGGCCAGCGTACCGGCCCGGTGGCCCTTGTACTCGGCGCCGGTGGCTTCACAGGCATCCTCGATCACGGCCAGCCCGTGCCGCCTGGCCACCTCGCCGATCGCATCGTAATCCGCCGGCTGGCCGAAGGCATCCACTGGAAGAATGGCTTTCAACTGGTGAGTGGAGGATGGAGAATGGAGAATGGTAGGTGGGAGCCAGCGGTTGGCGGCGTCGCCGCCGCGGGCCAGGTCGTCCGCTGCCGCAGTCACCAGCGCCGGGTCTAAGTTGAGCGTGTGGGGATCTATGTCCACGAAGATGGGGAGCGCCCGCTCGTAGAGGATGCAGTTGGCCGAGGCGACGAAGGAGAAGGGGGTGGTGATGACCAGGTCGCCCTCGCCCACGCCCGCCGCGATGACCGCCAGGTGTAGTCCGGCCGTGCCGCTGGAGACGGCGATGGCATGTGAGATACCGATGTACTCGGCCATCGCATGCTCAAAAGTCTTCACCTGTGGGCCAATACTTAGATAAGGGGTACGCAAGACTGCCAGTACAGCCTCGATGTCAGTTTTGTCAATGTCTGGAGAAGACATAGGAATACACATAGTCCATACCCCCTACTCAGGAAATTGAACTGGCTCGTTACCTGAGCAACCTATAGCAAATTGTATGAGCGGTCTAGCAATGTCAAGCACCATCTTTCAGCCTTGGTCTATAACCAATGACCCTCACCGGAACCCCTACGTTAATTGTCCAGGGTTCCACATCCTGCAGGACGAGGCCGCCACTCCCTATGATTGCTCCTTCGCCAATGGTAACATTAGGATGAATGATTGCGTTTGTACCAATGAACACGTCTTTCTCCAATATCACTACTCCTCGAATGACACACTGTTCTTCCTCCGGGATCAAAGGAGAGATCCTTCTCCCGTCACCGTAATGATGTGTCCCAGTGACAATCCTGGCACCTGCGGCAATCCCCACGTAATCTCCTGTGGTCAATCTGCCGCCACCGATAATGCTAACAAACGAGGCAATGTGGTTATACTGACCAATTCTGATCCCCTGGCCTCCGTTGATGAAAACGAAATCGTCAATCTGGGTGCCGTCTCCCAACTCCACTACCTCAGGGCGCGCAATCTTGGCCATCTCATATATCTTGACGCTGGGGCCTATGTATTTCAAGCGCGAAATATCCGTTAACATACCGCTTCTCCTGTTCACATCGGGAGCGAATCGAGGGGAGATCAAGATGTACAAACGCGGTCAAGCATATGCCTTGTCTGCGAACACAGGCCGGTAACGAGCAGCAGCCGCGCACAGCCGCTCCACCGAGTGCCCCAACACGATTTCCTCGCCCTGGGCATACAGGAAAGCCTTCAGCCGACCTCCGGCATATTGGCCAGATGAGCCACGACCTCGTCGAGCGCACCCTCCAAAGCCGCGACATACTCGGCCCGTCTTTCGGCCAGCACCATATCCAGACCCATGCTCCCCCAAGACTATCCCCGACTGATAGTAGCACCGCGACAGCCAAACTCGGCCCATGCCGCCAAAAACCCATCCCACGACACGCCCCGCGGCCCTGTTGGCAGAGCCGGGTCGTGGAGCCAGAACTGCTGGTCTGCTCTAGCGCCGACCACCACCACGGCGTGGGCAACGTCCCTCTGCCAGTAGTCCAGAAACCCTGTACGCACAAACAGAATGACTGGCTGGCCGGAACCGAGAACAGCTAACAGATGAGAGATGGACCACTCACGGTAAGTAGTTTGCAACCCCCATGCCATCAGCCGCCGGACGGCGAAACTTGGCGTACCGAATTCCTGTGCGCCAAGCACCTGGCTGACCTCGTCCTCAGAGCGTTCCAGACCCAGATATGCCAGCACCATGCGTACGCACGCCGACAGACAGTATCCGTCGGCTGATTGTTGGAAATGGTGGAGTGGTATGGGGTCAATCACGTCGTCGAATGGAGTGTCTGCTGAGCGAGCCGTTGCGCCTCGCTGGCTATGCGGGCCAACAGGGCATCATCATAGCGCACCTCGCCATAACGGGCGTCCACGTCCACCTCTCCGACGCATCCAACTCGTCCATGGGTGGCGAACGTGAGATCTACAGGCACATGCCACACCCAATCTCCGGTGGACGTCTGCCCCAATCTGGGTTCGCCAGCCAGGAGCAGATTGCTTACCTGTTCCAGCATCAGCACGTTCACCTTCTGTCGGGCCACAAAAGCCGAGACCTGGACTTGCGGCAATTGCCTGTCACGCAACCAGTCCTCTAACCAGTCTACAAAGTCCCTGGCCACTTTTGGCCCCCAGGCCCGGACGATGGTCTCAGGCAATCCGTTCACTTGCATAATGCCACCCTTTCATACCCTACTCAATTGGTGAACATTATACTACATTTCTTGAGGCCGCGAAACGACGGTCGGTTGTCAGGTGAGCACCGGGTGGTCCACGACGTCGGCCTCGTTGCATATACGATCAATACCGGCCGCCGCACCGTTGCTTCCCATGAACTCCTCCATCGTCGCCTGCCCCGGCTGGCTGATCCCCTCCCGCTTGAGGATCTTCCACAGCGTCCGGGCCAGGATTTTGAAGTCCAGCCCCAGCGACCGGTGGTCCACGTACCACACGTCCAGCGCGAACTTTTGCTCCCACGTGATCGCGTTGCGGCCATTGACCTGTGCCCAGCCGGTAATGCCGGGCCTCACTTCGTGGCGGCGCATCTGCTCCGGGGTGTAGCGGTCCAGGTATTGCATCATCAAAGGGCGCGGCCCCACCAGGCTCATGTCCCCCTTTAGCACGTTCAAGAGTTCCGGCAGTTCGTCCAGGCTGGTGCTGCGCAGGAAGCGCCCCAGGGGGGTCAAGCGCTCAGCATCGGGCCGCACCTTCCCCTGGGCATCCCGCGCATCGGTCATCGTGCGAAACTTGTAGATCGTGAACGGCTTGCCATGTAGGCCAGGACGCACCTGACAGAACAGGACGGGAGAACCAAGTCGAACGCGCACCATGAGTGCCACCGACGCTAGTATTGGGGAAAGTATAATCAGAGCCAAAACGGTCAGCACCAGATCCAAGACGCGCTTACCACAACACTCGTAGGAGGCAGAGAACGTTGATAATGCGTTCACGGCTTGTCATTCTGCCCCGATGGGAGTATGGTCACCATCACATCTCCCAGGCAAGTTTCGAACGAGTCACGCAAGTTGGAACGCTCTCCCACGTAGAGGCCGTGCTGGGCTATTTCCTCCAGCGACGCAATGTCCTTCTTGATCTTGCCGGCAACTGCAGTCCAGTGATGCCACATTATGTAATCTTCGTGCATCTGGTAGTCAGCATCGTCGGGCAGTCCGTCTACATCCAACCGGGCCAGGGTAATCTCGTATTTCTCTTCAAAGTGCTGCACCTTGCTCTCAGCCAGAAAGAGTCGCTTTCTCAAGTCGGGCAGCCTCAGGGCCGCCCCGTGGCTGATGATGGCATTTCTCTCCTCAAGGGGAAGGGACAAGAAAGTCCTCTCCATCTGTGCTTTGACACCCACACTATCCATCCCTCTACCTCCATTGTGGCATCCTGTACCCATCTCACTTGTCTCACCCATCTTCATCTTCATCTTCGGTGAGGGGATGTTGTTCCTGTCGGGCCACAAAATCAGGCAATCCGCTCACTTGCATAATCGCACCCTCTCATACACTGCTCGCATGGTGGGCATTATACACCATCTCTTGGAGCAGCCAGACGTTGCCCCATTATCCAGGAAGCACCGAGCGGTCCATGACGCTTGCCTCATTGTGCCCGCGATCGGCACCGGCCGCCGCGCCGCTGCTTCCCATGAACTCTTCCGTCGTCGCCTGGCCTGGCTGGCTGATCCCCTCGCGCTTGAGGAGCTTGCCTAGCGTCCGGGCCAGGATTTTGAAGTCCAGCCCCAGCGACCGGTGGTCCACGTACCACACGTCCAGCGCAAACTTTTGCTCCCAGGTGATGGCGTTGCGCCCGTTGACCTGCGCCCAGCCGGTGATGCCGGGCTTGACTTCGTGGCGGCGCATCTGCTCGGGGGTGTAGCGGTCCAGGTATTGCATCAGCAAGGGGCGTGGCCCCACCAGGCTCATGTCCCCCTTCAACACGTTCAAGAATTCCGGCAGTTCGTCCAGGCTGGTGCCGCGCAGGAAGCGGCCCAACGGCGTCAGGCGCTGGGCATCGGGGAGCAGATTGCCACGGGCATCGCGGGCATCAGTCATGGTGCGGAATTTGTAGAGCGTGAATAGCTGGCCATGCAGGCCGGGGCGCTGCTGGCGAAAGAGCACCAGTGAGCCGAGCTTGAGGCGTACCAACAGCGCTACGAGCGCCAGCAGGGGCGCAACCACGATGAGTGCCGGAATGACAAGAACCAGGTCAAATAACCGTTTGCCGGTACACCCAACCATAACTGAACTACCTTCTCTCTGCAGCTTGACATAGAGAGGCCTCTAACTTACTCGCCAGCATATCGCGATGAAATCGCGTATAAGCGAGCGTACGGGCAGCCGCGGCGGCCTGTTGCAGCCGCTGTGGGTCATGAACAAACGAAGACAGTGTTTCTGCAGCCAACACGGGATCGTTGGGGGGCAAGACAATGCCTGCACCGCTGTCCGTCAGTAGCTCTGCCTGCCAACCGCCGTAATTAATGGCGACCGGCTTGCCGGCTGCGAGCGCATCAAAGAACTTGTTGGCTGAATTATTCCACATGGGGCGCAGCGGTACAAACAGCGAAGTGGCTACAGTGGCAGCCGCTAGCAGATTGGGCATCTCGGTCCTGGGAACCGGGTCCCAGATCCAGAGGTTCTCGTTGAGCACCCCCCCAGCCTGCGCTTTAGATATCAGCATATCCTTCTTTGCCCCAGAGCCTACCAGCAGAAAACGGACATCCGACGCGATGGTGCGCATCGTAACCGCAACATCAACCAGATAGTCAACTCCATTGATCACCCCAAACGTACCCGTGTAGACAACCAGCGGCTGATTCTCTGCCAGACCTGGTAAACGACGACGAATAACTTGTCCCTGACTGAGCGGCACATCAAATAGCTCTACATCACAGGCATTTGGAATGACCGTGATGCTTGTGGCAGGCATACCCCGTCGCATGACGCCTTCGGCTATCCCCGGAGAAAGGGCAATCACGTGTACTGACGCATGGTAGGCAAGCCACTCCAAGGCTTCCGCCAGAGCTTTCGCTACCGGATTGCGCAAGGCTCCAACCGCGATGGGCAATTCCGGCCAAAGATCTCGCACTTCAAAGACCAAGGGAATACGTTGCCAGAGCTTGGCCAGGATGGCGGGAATAGCAATCGTCAGAGGAGTACTGGTGGCAAAGACTACATCGGCGGGATGTCGCATGGCTTCCCAAGAGGCCAGAAAAGCAAACTGCAAAAAAGCATGAATGCGCTCGGCAAACGACATAGAGTTCGAGTAAGGCACTCGGATGATGACCATTGGGGTCCCCGCAACCTCTGTCTGCGTGATCAGGCTTGTAAACTGATAGTTTGTGGGGAAGAAAGCTGGAGAGCTGATCACACAAACCTGGTGCCCATGTGCAATCAACCGTCGGGCGAACTCGTAAGAACGGGGGCCGCCAGGCGCCTGTGGTGGGACAAAGTACTGGTGTAGATAGAGAATCCGCATCTACTCACAACCTCTCTCCCATTGGGAGGGCCGCAACCATTTGCATAATGCAGGTTTTACGCTGCCAACGCATCAGACGACCGCCTTCACAGAGTATATGATTTCAATCAGACGCTAGCCCAAGACCGCCCAGTTAATAGTGAACACAGCAGCGGATAATATTGGCAGGTACCGTTCCGTGCAATGAAAACTCTCAGCGGCCTCAGTTGTCAGGCCAGGAGATCAGCATATAGGTTCAATAACTTTCCGGACTCGATCTGCCAGTTGTATTTTGACTCGATTCGCTTGCGCCCCTCTTCACCCATTCTAGCCCTGACGGCAGGGTTATCCAAAAGTGAGATAATCGCATCAGCGTACTCATCTGGGCTATCGGGATTGACCATAACTGCACATTTACCATCACCCACAAACGGACGGCTTGGCGGCAAGTCGCTTAACACCACAGGCATTCGCAGTGCCATATATTCAAAGAGCTTCTGCGGTATGTTGTTGAGGTACTTGGGCCAGCATGGTAAAGGGATAATTCCAATACGCGCTCGTCTCATGTGATGCGAGACTTGATCGTGCGGAATGTAACCACCAATCGTAAACCTCTCCACAGCAGATCGGCGGCGAATCTCGCCTATGAACCAATCGAGATCATGAATAATCCCCAAGAAATACCAACTCACTGGCCGCTGGCGCAAAACAAGAGCATCGTCTATGGCAAGCACAAACTCAAGACGCTGACGCGACAGGCCACCAGGGTACACAAGGTCGAACTTGGCAGAACCAACCTGGGACAGGCCCGGGAAGAGATCAAGACGAGGCAGGTTGAGGATAGGAACGACCCTTGCTTTGCCTCCTTGAAAAATCCTTGCCGTGCCTGGATCTGCCACAGTGATCGCATCAAGTTCCAGGGAGGCCCTCCACAAATAGTGCCTAAGCGCCTTCGCCAGGATCGGACGGAGAACACCAGATATGTTAGGACGCTGCCAAAGATAACTCTCAAAATCCTCCATGCAATCAAAAACTACCGGTTTCCCTGTGCGGCGCTTGAGTCGCACAGCCCAGGGAATGAACTCGGGGCTATAGAAGTGAAACAAGTCGGCATCACAGGATAGTGCCCAACGAAACGCTTGGCTATTTCGCATCCACCGCTCTTTGAGCCTCCATTTCCAGTTTGGAGCGTAGGAGTCTAGCAGCATCAATTGGAGCCCGTCTTTTTCATCTATAGATTCATCTGCATGTGCAATCAAGCTCACTTTGTAGCCGGCATCTAAAAGCGAATAGCAGAATCTGTGATAGATTCGCATATGATGAACCCTATGGCCCGGGGCAATGTGACAGGTTGAAACTAGCTCGTTCGTAACCACTGATGACTACCCTCTGGAATCCGCACACTCCGAAGAGCCACGACTAGCACCAGCCAAGCCCACCAGTAAGGCATTAAGTAATGCCCACTGGCAAAGAACAACCCAACAAGCAACACGAGCAAGGGAAAACGAGGGACAAGCCGATTCCCTTTGTTGCGAAGGATTGCTACAAGAATCCACCCATTCAGTGCAAGCCCAATCCAGCCCATCGTAACCGCAATGTAGGCCCAGCCGTTGACTATTACCGCGCCACCACGCCAAACAATGAGATCAGAGCCGAAGTGCTTCTCATACGTCATTAGCACTTGAGAACTCTCTTGCTCTAACCCTATCCCAGTGCCGATCAGGGATGAGAACACATCTCGACCGGGTGATAGGATCAAATCCATTGAAGCTCTCAGCCGGTAATTCGCCGATGTATCTTTGCCAGACAACACGCTCTGCCAGCGTGACCTCAAGAATGGCCACGTTATCACAACAAAGAATACCAGCGCTACAAAACCTAACAGAAGGATCTTTCGATGTCTGATCAAAATGCGTCTACTTCCAGTCACAAACCAAGCCAGTAACGTCATAGCGAGTAACGCCCACCCAGAAAACGAAGCCGACGCTCCGAGCCCCATTAAGGCCATCAAAGACGCCCCGCCCTGAAAAAAGCGCGTCTTTCGATTCGATGGAGGAGTAAAATAGATCAACATCAGGCATAAAACAGCCAGCAATGCCATGCCGATCCCATAGAAGGAGTATTCGCCCGATATCCCCCAGGCTCTTCGCAGTCCCGCAAAACGGAGAGCATCTATTCTTGTATCTACCTCCCTAAGAGCAAGCCAGTCCGGCAGTGGCTGCCACTCAATCCCGATCACGTTTCCTAGGGCAAACTGCGCTACCCCAAGTCCTCCCATAAGGTAAGCACACCAACTCACTCCCCGAGCCAATGCTGGCAGTTGATTCGCGTCGATGCGGATTTTGCTCGATACTATAAGTATGCCGGCGCACATCGCCAAAAGGGAAAAGGATGTTATCCATTCAGGATTATGGACCTTTCCTCTGAACACTCCCTGAACAACCAACTCGTATGCGAGCAGAGCCAATGGAGGGTAAAACAGATTTGCATGTACCCTTCGCTTTCTAAACCAGTCGCGCAACCCAACAGGAAACAGGAGAAGTGTTAAGAATACTGGGAGTGTCACAGCAAAGCCAAAGAACCGGAAAAACAAGACATTTTGCCATAAGAATCCCGCCGCGATCAAAGCCAGTAGCATTGCCTGTGACGCCCGAGGTCGCCGGGCGAGATGAGCGGTTCGGTGCTGATTCAGGCTGAAGGATTGCCCTGCAGTGACAGGTTGGAAAGCGTCCTTATTGACGCTCATGTAGTTAACCTCACAATAAACCTGAAATGCTCCCTACCACAAGTTCTTTCCCCTACAGTTAACAGTGGGGAGGTTGACAAGGCCTATCGCAAAGCCAATTCTAATCGGCAGATTGTGCAGTAGGTTTGCCACCGCTAGATACCCCCGATACAGTGTGCTCGCCAAAGTGTCGTTTCCGACCCCGTATCGATTCCTTAGCTCTGCAGTCTCGCGTTGACGAACAGACTGCAATAGAGTTGTCTTGCTTTGCGAATGAAGCCGAAAACAGGCCAGCAGTTGGTTCAGGTGCCCAAATGGCTTGTGGCAAGCCATTCTCAAATACAGGTCATAGTCCATTGCAAACCTCAAGCTGACGTCGAGACCGCCCGCAGCCAGATAGGCGTCACGTCTCCAAAAAGAGGCCGGCTGGTAAAAGCTGATCCCACGGCGGAGCAATAGCTTTCTAAATGTCTCGCGCTCGCCTCTGACGATTTTTGGTAGACCTAACGGGTTGGGGACAATACCACCTGACTCATCAATGGCAACTGCCCCTCCGACAACACAATCAACCTCAGGATGCTCAACAAAATACCGCCCTACTTTCTGCAGGCAATTTGGCAAAAGCAGATCATCAGTGTTCACCCATCCCAATATTTCGCCGGTAGACATGCGAAAACCTTCGCTGATCGCGGCGCTCTGCCCATTGTCCTTTTCGCTGCGCCAGTAGGTCAAATAAGACGCATAAGATTGGATGATCTCTCGTGAGCCGTCTGTGCTTCCGCCATCCATGACAAAGTACTCCAGATTTGGATACCTTTGCAAGAGTATAGAGCGGATTGTCTCCTCTAGAAACTGCCCCTGGTTGTACGACGGCGTGACGATGCTCACTCGTGGCCAGGAAGAACTATCGAGCACTATCCCTGGTAGTTGGAGACTTTCCTCCATCCAAGGCCAGCCATTTCTGCCTGGTGGGGGCGGAGGGAATTCAGTCAAACCTGAATACGGCAAATTCTCCATTATTGAGTTCACGGTCTTCCAAGTCCCGCCAAGCGACAGGATAACCCATTCTAACGGCTTGTATAGTGACCCCCTAGAAAAAGTGCCCAATCTCAGGGATTCATCGCATTGTGGCTCATTTTAGGAGGTACTGACCAATCCACCCCATTAAGTGCTTACGCATCGGGTGTAGCCAGAGAGAAGGGGCTACCACCACCAAAAACAACAGCAAGGCTAAGCCGCCAGCCGTGATGATACTGAACAAATGATAAGCCGAATAATACATCAGAAGGGCGATTAGCATGCCAATCACACACGCCAATGCAGTCATTCGACTTTCCCTTGGCAGCAACTCACTCAATGAGATCTTGTGCCTCAGATGATAGGCTAGGGCGATCATGCTGCTACCTATAGCCAACGAAAACACCCATGCAACAACTACCCATACACCACCATAGAGCTTACCCAACAACAGCCCCAGTCCACCATTTAGCAATCCTATCACGATGTGACTTATTGTATTCCAACGGAGCTCGCCAGTCCCCAAGTTAACGAAATAAGCAGGAGTATTTAACGTGTTCAAAAACCAGCCAGTGGCTAACAAGATTGCAAAAAGGACAAACATTCCCTCATAATGACCAATCCACAGCCTAGATATGACCGGTGTACATACAACAATGATGGAGTATAATGGCAATGCAAGATAAATGAGTAGACGATAGGAGTTGCTATAAATTACCTGAGTTGCTTCCGGCTTCTTTTCTTGCAAATCTGCAACAGCAGGAACAAGTACCTGATTCCCCGCAACAATGAGGGCTCGAAACTGGAGAACCATCCGACTGGCCACCTCGTAGTAGCCCACCATGACGAGCCCTCCAAATCTGGTCAGTAGCCACTTGGTGACAGGATCATAGAGCATTTGAGCAATCGAAATTGCCTGGAAACTTATGCTATAGCCTATCATTTCTCTGAAAAGGGAATAGTTCCATCTACAAGGGATGGTAGGCAGAATGGGAAGATATCGTTTAAGCAGCAACCAACTCCCAACAAGTACTATGCTGGTCTGGATAACCTGAGCATAGGCCAATCCCATCAGGCCGTAGGTCGGTACAAGCACAAAGCCAAGTAAGAAGTGAAATGTTGCTCCTCCGATCAAGAGAACGCTTCGAAGGTCAGTGCGCTGATAGCCGTCAAGACCTGACTGGAATACACCGGTAATCAACATGAGCCATAAGGAAACAAGTGCGAAAGGAAGGATAGAGACTGCTGATTCCAGTTCAGCTCCTGGGACAACGAGGCCAAGTAGCCATCTCGCAAAAGGATACAGTGCTAGTAAGATCAAGCCGGTACATGTTCCAATGGACAGGACAGCTGTCTGTATAATGCCAGCCACAGTCTCATGCTCGCCACGGGCCACGTACTTTGCTACGAATTTTACTACACTGGCAGAAAGACCAAAGTCACTGATACGAGTAACTGCCGTGGTCGCCAGCACAAGAGACCAAACTCCTAACTGCTCAACACCTATGGTCGCAA
>Ga0315284_10007668_pt1 | contig 15412 bp, 9 predicted proteins | sample YL17G09_16_MG_FD_203696 | JGI IMG/M metagenome (GOLD analysis project Ga0315284, IMG submission 203696) | Sediment microbial communities from Yellowstone Lake, YNP, Wyoming, USA - YL17G09_16 | ecosystem: Environmental > Aquatic > Freshwater > Lake > Sediment | place: USA: Wyoming | collected... | reverse complement strand
CCGGGGTGACGGGCATCAACTTCGGCAACCCTGAGATGCAGGACATAGCGGCGGTCTACGAAGCCGCGAGCGCGCGCAAGATCCCCGTGCTAGCCTGGAGACTGGACGCGCCCCTGCCCGATCACATCGACACGGGAGTCAGCCTGGTAGCCAACGCGCCGGACCTCCAGTCCGCCAGGGCGCTTGTCAACCGGCGCTGACACCGAACATATCGTCCACGCCCACCAGGCGCAGCACCCTCAGCGCCGACTGGCTGCAGTTGATGACGCGCATCTCGCCGTCCTTGTCGCGCATTCCCACATAGGCTGCCATCAACGCCTTGATGCCTTCGCTGTCGATCAAGGTCACGTCTCCGAGGTCCAGCAGGAGTTCGGTGTCGCACTCTTCCACGATCTCGGAAAGCTGGGGCGCAAGTTCGAGGGAGGCGGCATAGTCCACGTCGCCTGACAAGCTGACCGTGCAGGCGCTCGGGTCCCGCTCAACCTTGATCTCGTAGTAGGGAGCATTCATCGGGTCGGTCGGCTCCGCTGCCGGGTAAGGGCTCGCCGGAACGAGTAGATCATACCACTGAAACGGTTCAACTAAACCTCCCCGCGCGCTCGTGGGCCGGAGAATTGCTGGGTTTGCAGCCGTGGATGAGTTTTTTTCTGAAAATAGCTGAGCTTTGGCAAGGAATTTGCACAACATTGGTTGAAGATGAGAGCTGAACCATATGTGTGATTGGTCGCCAGTTCTCCATACGAGAGTTAGGTGACTCTGACCCGGCTCGTGGAGGAAATGGAATGAGAAAAAGAACCTGGAGCATCGTAGCAATCGTCGTGGGGATAATGATGATAGGCGTTGCAGGTTGGGCAATGCCGCAATCCTCATATTTCTGCCAGGACGACTTCACCCTCACTTTTGGGGCGTTGGGCAATCCGCTGGCTGCGGGGACGAGCATCGACGCTGATGGCCGCTTGCTTTTCTGGAACGACAACAAGCTGGCGGGATGGTTCACGATCAGCGGCGTCATGAGCCAGGCGGGCCAGGTGTCCAACGGCATGTGGACGACGGTCTTCGACAGCGGCACGATCAACATCACCACCAAACCGACAGGCGGGGCTACGCTTTGGGCGGGGACCGTGGACCATTTCACCGTAACTGGTTATCTGGACCCGAACCTGCGTTTCAACGCATCCGCCTATCCGCGACCGACCTACGAGACCGAACCGACCGAGTTCATAAGCGTCGGAGCGGCAGCGTTTACCAGGACCGGCGGAACGTGGACCGACCCGCAGCTTTATATGGACTGGGCCGGCAGCTATAACTGGAACTATGACGCCGATACGCCCGAGCAAAGCACGACCATCTACGGCAACCTGCAGGGCAGGCTGTGCATACCGGAGCCCCAGACCGCCGTGGCGCTCACGTGCGGCCTGGTCGGGCTTACGGGACTGCTCAGGAGACGGCGCGCCTAGCTGAGTTGACGCGACCTTTGAGTTGATTGCGGCGCTCCCGATTGGGGGCGCCGTTTGCTTTGCGTCGGGATCGAGGCGTAGAATATCGGCAGTGGCTGACTGGGAGGTCGCGCGGATGAACTGCTGGTTGTGCATCGCTCTTTGTCTGGTTGTCGGCGCCGCCGCCGCCGCCGGACCCGGTATCTCGGATAGCCGTCCGCTGAGGATATCCGGCGTGACGGCGCTCGCCTCAAGCGTGGCGCGATACGGCAGGGCGGAGTTTGCAGTCGATCTGCAGGCAACATACCCCAATGCGTTCGATCCGGAGCAGATCGCCGTGGACGGCGAGTTTGTCGCGCCCGACGGCAAGTCCGTCACCGTGCCGGCGTTCTACTTCCAGGACTATACCAGAGACACGCGCAACAGCCAGGAACACCTTGCTCCAGCCGGCGAACCGCAGTGGCGTCTGCGATTCGCGCCGACCAAGGTTGGCCGATATACCCTCAAGGTGACGGCTCGCGACAAGAGCGGCAAGGAGGTACGCTGGCAGCAGATCGCGTTCCAGTGTATAGCATCCGGCGACCCCGGTTTCGTAAGGCGCAGCCCCGACGACCGGCGCTATTTCCAGTTCGACAACGGCAAACCGTACATCCCAATCGGCGCGAACGTCTGCTGGGCGGGCGGACGCGGCACGCTCGACTACGATGACTGGCTGCCCCGCTACGGCCAGGCCGGGTGCAGCTACTTCCGGGTATGGCTGGGGCCGGGATGGACCACTTTCGGAATGGAACACACCGGCGAAGGCTTCGGATTGGGCGTCTTCGACCAGCTCAAGGCGTGGCGACTCGACTACGTGCTCGACCTCGCGCGAAAACAGGGCCTTTATGTGATGCTGTGCATGGACAGCTATAACGAGCTTAGGAGAGATTCCGAAGGCGGCTACGGGTTCTGGGACGGCACGCCTCACAATGCCGCTAACGGCGGGCCACTGGCAAAACCTGGCGAGTTCTGGACCAATGCCGCCATGCAGCGCCTATACCGCAACAAACTGCGGTATCTCGTGGCTCGCTGCGGCTGGGACACCCACGTGCTGAGCTGGGAGTATTGGAACGAGGTGGACATAATCAGCTCGGACGCGTTCAAAGCCGACGAAGTCGCGCAGTGGCATGCCAAAATGAGCGATTACCTGCGCGGAATCGACCCGAATAGACGCCTCCAGACCACCAGTTTCGCGTCTTCGCCCGGCGTTCCCGTCATCGACAAGCTGAAGCAATTGGACTACACGCAGACACATGCCTATGGCCTTTCGGACGGCGCGCCGGAGCTGACTGGGTTCCAGAAGATCAAGCAGGGCTACGGCAAGCCGAGCTATGTGGGCGAGTTCGGCGCGGACGCGGGCGGGCCGGACCGCAAGGTCGATCCCGACGGGATTCTGCTGCACGACGGCATGTGGAGCACGCTTATGACCGGCTCGGCAGGCAGCGCGATGCTGTGGTGGTGGGACAATCACATAGCGCCCGGCAACCTCTATTATCACTTCGCGGCGCTGTCGGCGTTCGTGAAGGGCGTGGACTTCCCGCGCGAGGCGTTTGCAGTGATCGAGAACGCTTCGTTTGCTTTCAAGGAATCCTCTGTCGAGACGCCGTATCGCGATCTGATGCTGGGCGGGCCGCGCGCATGGGAGCCTGCCGAGGAGAACAAGCCGGCCACAGTCAAGATCAGCGCGGACGGCAAGATGAGCGTGGAGGGCAAGGTAGCGGGCATCCTGCACGGGCTTATCAACCATCGCAACCTGCACAATCCGCTCACATTCGAGCTTGCGCTCCCCCACCCCACTCGGCTCACGATCAAGGTTTCGGGCGTGTCGGGCTACGGCGGCGCGCATCTGGTGGCCTCATTGGACGGCGCGACCGTGCTCGACAAGCCGATGCCCGACACGAACCCTCCGGGCAAGCACGACACGCTGCAGAACTACGACGGCGATTACTCAATCGACATTCCCGCCGGTTCGCACACACTCAAAGTCGAGAACACCGGCACGGATTGGGCGCTGGTCAGCTACGTCCTCGAACGCTCCGAACGCAAGAGCGCTCCCGACCTGCGGCTCTACGGCATGCGCGGCAAGACCGTATCGCTTATCTGGATCCAAAACGCGATGCACAACTACGGTCGAATCCACGCCACCGGCCGCCAGCCCGACCCCATCCCGCCGACGATTCTTACCATCCCAACCTGGCCGAAGGGCAAGTATCGCGTCGTGTTCTGGGACACTTACGAAGGCAGACAGGCATCCACTCAGAACGTGACCGTCAACGCCTCCGGCCTGCGGATCGAGCTTCCGGCAGTTCAGAAGGACCTGGCGCTCAGGATTTCAGATTTGAGATTTCAGATTTCAGATTGATAACCGCCGACGGAAGGAACAAACTCACGCTCAGGACGGGGCTGTTTCACGCTCAAAACCGCGCTGCCGGGAGTTTGTTTTGCGTGTTTTCATATTTGGGCTGTCAAGGAACGTTTGCTCGGTTATCCATGTCATTATGCCAGATCGGCGGGCTGTTGTCAACTGGTAGTTGGCAAGTTTTTTGGCTTATTGTTTCTTAACTCGCGCACGCACCCTCGACAATCCTGATTTCGTCTTCCGTCAGCCCATACAGCCTATAGACAATCTGGTCTATCAGCCGGTCGGTCGCGGCAATGCGCGCTTTCAGGGGGTCCAGCTTCGTAATGCTTTTCTCGAACTCCGGCTGGATGGTCTCGACAGTCGCGCGCGCGTCGGGTAACACCGAGAGCTTCTTGCTGTTCTGAGCCAGGACCGCGGCGAGCGAGTCGAAGTCAGACTTGTGGTATTCCTTGACCTTGGTCTTGTTGGTAAGCTCCTCGATTGCGCAGCCGATGTAACCCTCAAGCCAGGTCAGGAAACCCTTGACCTCCTCCTGCTTGCTCTTGTTCAGGTCTATCATCTCGCCCGCGAGGAACGCCAGGATGTCGTGGACAACATCCGTGCGTGCGGCATCTGCGGAGAGTTGGTCCGCTACGAAAGCGAGCATTCGGTCAGCGCCAGCGTCCTGCTCGTAGAACGCCTTGAAATCGCCGACCAACCGCGCTCGGAGGTGATCCGGGGTCGTGAAGTCAACGCAGCGGATGGGGAGTTGGCGAAGGAAGACAATCTTTACCTGGGCAAGCTGGCGGCCGCGCTCATGCGTCATGCACTGATAGATGAAGCTGGTAATCCTGCTATTCAGGAGGCACAGCACGTAGAGGGGCGAGATTCCGTCCGGTTGCAGCGGGAGAGTGCAGTGCAGCGTGTTGTCGGTGTAGAACCCGGACGCGTCCCACGTGGCGATGATAGAGTCTCCCGTCTGCCTGGTCAGAATCTTGGGGGAGGTGAAGATTCGTTCCTCCCGGAGCGAAGCGTATTCTCCTGACGCACGCTCTATGCAGCGCGGGTCATAATTGACATACTCCCCACCCCAAGCCAGAGCGTATCTGTTGATGTCCGTGCCCTTTAGCATCGGCTTGGCGTACGGCGCAGAAGCTGTCCGTGAGAACAGCTTACCACGGATGTTTCCAGAGTGGACGCCCTCGTGTGACTCCGCAATCCTGGCGAGAGGCTGTGCTACCCTCCATACTTGCGCCAGCAATGGACTGACAGCCAACATCTCCGGGTTGAACTGCAGGTGAGGCGTCTCAAGTAGACACCGCTGCTGGACGAGGGTCTCAGGGTTAGAAACGGACCACAGGGCAACCGCGTCTTCGGGCCGGCAAGCGGAGCGCAACAGCACCAAGACCGCGGATGGAACGGTAGCGCTCCCAAAGACAGTAAAGCCATAGTCGCGAAGGGCTACTAAACGCAATTGCAGGAGGAAGCGACGAAACGGCTCCGCTTCAACCTGGTACATGAACACGTTCGGAAGAATCAGGCCGAGGAATCCACTGGGCCTGAGCAATCCAACGCCCGTTTCCGCGAACAGGTAAAACGAGTCGAGCTCACGACCCCTTGTAACGCTCCTCTCAAAGAACAGTTTCTTGTCTGCCTGGGGAAATACGGTGACGTACGGCGGATTCCCCACAACTGCATCGAAGCCCCGGTCGGCATCGGCCTTGAGTCCGTTGGGGTCGAAGAACCGGTCCGGGAACTCAAGCTCCCAGTGAAAGAGCCGTTTCTCCGTCGCAATCTGCTGCGAGCGCTGGAACCATGCCTCAGCTTCCAGCTTATCCCGCTCGGTCGGGTCCTTGAGCGCGTTGACTGCGCGCTCGTACTGCTTTGGGGAAACCGGCTGGCCGAAATACGGCGCAATCCAGCAATTGGCAACGGCGCGGAACCTATCGCGCACCTCGTCCATCTTCTCATAGATATCTGCCTTGTGCCTCTCGATCTCCGCTGTCCCGCCGGTAGACTCGGAGATTTCCTTGAAGATGTCCAGAAACGACTGCAGGTGAGTCGCCGTGAGCGCGTCAGAGAAACCAAAGACAAGCTGAGAGCTACTGCCGTTGACCAGCTTCCCCTTGCCGTTGAACTGTGGGGGCTCCCGCGTCAGGTCGCTATCAACGCTTGCCCCTATGAGGCTGTTCCCGCACCGCAGGTGGTGGTCCAGGAATGACAGCGCTTTGGCTTTGGACACGGTATGCAGCCATAGCGAGAGCTTGGCAAGCTCCACGGCAAGCGGGTTCAGGTCCACGCCATACAGGCAGTGTTCGACCACCAGTCGCTTATAGTAAGCCTGCTCGTCTTCCGCGCCATTGGCCTCAAGCTGGAGCAGCTTCGGGTCAGTCGCCATCGCGAGACTGAGGAAGTCCGCCGCTCCAACAAGAAAGTGTCCGCTGCCCATCGCCGGATCCAGGATAGCAAGCGATAGATAGGGTTCAAGAAGCTTCCGGCGCTCCTCGTCTATCAGCGGCTTGCGCTTTGCGACTTGCAGCCGTGCCGTGTCTTCGTCAGCACCGCGCGTTTCCCACTCTTCGTCTGTTTTCCGCAGCTTCGCTATCCGCCGGTCTATCTCCGGGCGCAACTCAGCTACCCTTTTGGCCGCTTCGTCGGCAAGCGGGCCGACGGTATTGTCAACGATATAATCCACGATGTACTTCGGGGTGTAGTAACTTCCCGTTGCCTTGCGCTCACCGCGATTGGTAACGAGGTAAACAGCATCTTTGGGGACTCGACGGGGCGTCTGGCCGCGCACCTTGCCTGCGGTAGGCGCTTCACTCTCGGGCTTGAAGACCGGCTTGCCGTTTTCCACGGTTTCGACCATCGGCTCGTTCGCGACTCCGGGCTGCAGTTCCAGCAGCCCCTCATAGATGCTGCCGAGGTGCTGCACGTCCAGGGACTTGTAGTCAACGTCCTGCGAACCCGGCTCATCCCATCGTTCGCGTTCGTAGGCGAGCATGTCAATCGCCTGGGCGAGCGCGTCGTCTCCCATATCCCAACGCGCCTTGTCCGGCTGGGGAGTGTAAGCTATGTGCGGGTGGTTGGCCGGGCTAAACAGGCCGCCGTTGTAGGCGGGGATCTGGCATGCCGGGTCGGGTTCGTCAATCAGGTAGAAAAGGTTGAGCAGGCGTGCCCATAGGCCAGTCGTCGGTGGCGGATACCTCCCTCCGGCTCGCAGCTTGGCGTTCACTTCGCGGTGGGTGTTGACCAGAGCGTAGGTCTGATAGTGCTTGTTTCCAAGTGGCAGAAGCTCTCGGTCTTCCGCATACAAGATGAACAAGAGCCTGTAGAGCAGTATCAGCGTGTTGTCGTGCACGGTCTGAAGCGTGACCTCGTCGTGCCGGTCAAGGTGATTGGACGCGTGGTCGAGAAACCCATTCATGAGGGCGCAGAGCGCGTCGTAGACGGAATCCTTGAGCCGGTCGCCAACTTCGGTCGCGTATTCAACGCTTCCTTGAAAGACCTTGTCAACGAAGGTCTTGCCGTCAGTGTCGGGGGCGAACGCATCCCGCCGGAAGAACGCGTAGAACCAGCGGAATGCCGCGCGGTCGTTGTGCTCAAGTATGCTCTGAAGGTCAACCTGGAAGAAAACGCCGCCGGCGCGCGATCTGTCCTGCTCGTACAGCCGCCACAGTTGCCCATTCGTCAGGATTCCCCAGCGGACGCGCGAGCGATACAGGTATTCGGACATCTTCGCGGAGGGGTTCTCGCCGCCCGCGCGGTCCTTGTCGAGAGAAATGTTCCAGCCTTTGGCGTCACCAAGACATGGGACATCGCGCCAGTAGTCCTGGGTTCCCTTGTGCGGTCCTGCCGCGGTCCGGTCGGCGGCGGCGCAGAAGAACGCATAATCCGGCTGCTTCCCGCGCTCACCGAGGGCAGGAATGTGTACCTGCACATCCCAGCACCTTCCGTCCGCGACCCAGAGCAAGTCGAGGATCGGGCGTATGAAATCTGCCTCGGTCTGCGCTTCGTTGGAGTGGGCAAGCGCTTCCCGCGTCTCGCCGTAGAGCTTCTTTATCGCCTGGAATGCGTCGTCAAGTCCCGGAGCCTCCCGCCAGTCGGCGAGCTCACTCATTCTACTCTTCAGGTAGTTGTCCGCAAACAGGCCCCGGTTGTCGTAAGGTACAGTCATAGGGAGCGCCGGGTTGCCGCTATCGGGAGTTGCTTTGCTCCGCTTGCTCATGGTTTGGGTCCTATGGCGAGCCGAACTGCTGCGCTGCAAGTAGCAGTTAGACAGCGACGGCACTAAACCCTTGTCAGACAGCACAAAATCGCATGCGGTGAATACACCAGGCGCAGACCCCAGGGATTCCGTTTCGGGCGCGATTTCAAATCGCGCCCGATCATGGAGATTCCAAGTCGCGCCGGGTCGTGCTTTCATCCGAACTGCCTTACAATCTCGTCCAGCTTCGCGCGTCTGATCTCGTCGATGGCACCATCTGTATGATTCGAAAGCTCGCGGGCGGCCTCCCTGGCGAGAGCATAAGTATCCCTGGAGCCGCCGGATTCCCAGGAGGCGCGTGGGCCGCGCACGGCGAGTCGGGGGATGTAGAACTCCTCGCTTCGCAAGCGGGCAATCGTGTGCTCGGCAGTGAGATACGACTCGCCCTGCGGGCCGATCCGCTCGATAAGACCGCGCGCGATTGTGTCTTCGGTCATGGCGATGCCCCCGGCAATGCGCCTGGAGATCGCGGATATCTCCTCATCCATCACGAGCTGCTCGTCACTGCAGGTCATGCCGGTCGCGAACATGCCGCAGTTGACGATCAGATCGTGGCCGGCGGCGATGGAGCAGAACTGGCTAAGCGTTTTCTCCCACGCGTTCTGCTCGTCGTGGGCGTGGTTGTCGGAGTTGGGCGCGGTGGTGTGCGACGGCGTCTTGTAGAACCTCGCGAGCTGCGCGGCGGCTATACGGCACAGCGTGGTCTCCACGGAGCCTACCAACGCGGCGCCGGTGCGCATATCCGTCGTGGTCCAGGAGTTCGCATACATCACCTTCGCCCCGGGCTTGAGCATCTGGATCATGGCAAGACCGGACAGGCACTCGGCGTTGTTGACGGTCAGCAGGCCCGCGAGAGTATATGGCGCGGAGACGCCCGCGTTGGGCTCGGGTAGAATCGCAAGCGGCACGCCCATCTCCACCGTGTCCACCATCGCGTCGATCACGCTCGCCTCCCAGAACAGAGGGCTGGTCGGCGAAAGCTGGCTTATTCCGTAGACCTGCTTGCCCATATCCCCCGCAAAAGCCGCGCGAAGCAGCTCGACGCAGGCGCGGTTGATCTTTGCCTTGTCGGTTGAAAAGAAGATCGGCTTGCGGCTGTTTTCGACGCACGCGCGAACACCGTAGAGCAGCGTCGCCTCGGGGTTCGGCACGTCCTGCGGCATGACCGGGATGCCGATCATGTCGATATTGGGAAGCTGCTCGCATATCCGCGCGAATCTCTCGACATCACTCACTCTCGACGGCCGCGTCTCACCCGTCTCCGAATCGACCCAGAAGACGGCGTTGTGACCCGAGGCGATCCTGGGCACGCCATCGCCGAGGGTGAACGCAAACTCGCCCTCACGGTCAAACACGTCGAACGCCGCGGGTACGCTCGCGATGGACTCCTCGACGCAGGCGCGCGAGAACCTCACGACGTGCGTGTCCTCGTCCACATCGAGACCCTTGTCCGCAAGCAGCGACAGCATCTTCGCGCTGTGGACTTTCACTCCGCACATCGCCAGGATGTGCAGCGCGGCCTCGTGTATCTGCCGGATTTCCTGGTCGGATAGTGCTTTGATGAGCGGCAGTTTCACGATTCCCCTCCGTTCATGTCACCCTGAACTTGATTCAGGGCCTAAGCCTGGATGCTGAATCGAGTTCAGCATGACGGTGTGCAGGCTTGTCACCGTGATTGAAGATACGCTTTCGTCGCGCGCAGTGAGTCGGCATCCGGCATCAGCGGCGAGTATTCGAGTCCGAATGCACCGGTGTAGCCGAGCGCGTCGATGCGGCCGACGATCTGCCGGTAGTCGAGTTCGCCGTTCATCAGCTCGTGCCGGCCAGGCACACCCGCGGCATGAAAGTGCCCGATAATGTCGATGCTGCGCTCGATGTTGGCGATGATGTTGCCCTCCATGATCTGCATGTGGTAGATGTCGAAGAGCAGTCTGAAGCTTGGCGAGCCGATCGCTCGCACGATTTCGGAGCCTTCGCTGGACGAATCGAGGTAGTAGCCGGGGTGGTCGACGTGCGTGTTGAGCGGTTCCAGGAGCAGGACGAAGTCCTCGTCGGCCGCGATCTCAGCCGCCCGTGCGTATGCCTTTTCCAGGTTCGCGCGCATCTGCTCGCGAGTAAGCCCCGGCACGATGTTGCCCGCGCACGTGATGGCCTTGTGGCAGTCCACCGCTCTGCAGAACTCGATCGCTTCGTGCAAGCGGTCGATATACCGGCCGAAGTCATCGGCGTTCACGGGCGCGCCGCCGACTGAGCCGTCGGGCGCGTTGACGACCATATTGTTGACGCCGACTCCGTTGGCCCCGCAGGCTTGCCTGATCGCCGCGGCGTCCTTGGGCGTGCCTGCGGTAGGGCCGCCGAACGTGGCATCGTGGAACCAGAACTCGACCAGCTTGAACCCCGCATCGGCGGTCTCCTCGATACGCCTTTCGTAAGGAAGATCGGTTAGGATCATCTCAAGGCAGACGTCTATGTTCACAGCATTGCCTCCTGTACAGACCGATGTTTCGGGATTTCGGCCGTGTACAATCTCCTGGCTATCACTTCGTATCGGGCCAGTGCCAAGGCCTGAACGTCGTGCAGATCCAAAATCCCGAAACATCCTCTCACAGCATTGCCTCCGCAACTTTTCTGATGCCCTTTGCTATCATGTCGCAGTCCTCGTCGGTAAGCTGCGCCGGAATGTCCAGGTGCACCGTTCGCGAGAGAAGCTCCGTCGTGCGCGGGCACATGTTCTCACTGTATCGAGCCGGGGCGTCGCCCTTGTAGTACGGGCAGGTGTAGGGACAGCCCTCCGGCGTGGGGGTCTTGCGCTCGATGACGTGCTTCCAGTGGGAGTAGATGTGCCAGTCCGGTATGCCCTTGTTGAAGACCCCGGCGGCGTCTATGCCCTCGGCCCTGAGCGCATCGACGAACGGCCCGACCTTATCCGCGCTTACGATCCCTCCAGGTATGATACCTGGAGGGATCGTGAACATCAGGCAGATCGCCGTGTCGCCCGCCTCGTCGTTGAGCCTGCGAAATATGATGCCGGGCAGGTCCGATGCGATCCCTCCAGGTATCATACCTGGAGGGATCGTAATCTGGTCTTTGATTCGTTTCTTTGCCGCGCGCATCCGCGAGAGCAGACCGTCCAGCTTGCCGAACTGCGCAAGCATAACCGCGCCCGTTAGCTCACTCATCCTGTAGTTGACGCCACAGAAGAGCTCGCCCTCGTATCTCTCGCCGCCGAACCTGTCGGGTCTCCAACAGGCCGCGGTATCGTGATAGCCCATGAGGCGGTCGTAGAGGCGGTCATCGTTGGTGACGCACATCCCGCCCTCGCCGGCGGTGATGATCTTGTGATACTGGAAGCTGAAGCAGCCCACGTCGCCGAACGATCCCAGCTTCCGGCCCTTATACGACCCGCCGCACGCCTGCGCCACGTCCTCGATCAGCTTGAGATCGTGCTTGGCGCAGATGGCGGTGATTCGATCCATGTCGCAGGGCGCGCCGCGCATGTGCACGCAAATGACCGCTTTTGTGTGCGGGGTGATCTTGCGTTCGAGGTCGGCGGGATCCACGGTCAGCGAGTCGTCTATCTCGCAGATCACCGGAATCGCCTTCGCCGCAACTATCGCCGCGCAGCTTGCGAAGAACGTGTAGCCGTTGACTATCACCTCATCGCCCGGCCCCACCCCGCAGGCGACCAGCGCGCTGATAAGCGCCGATGTGCAGGAGTTGACCGCCAACGCATGCTTCGCGCCCATTGCGGCCGCGAACTCCTCCTCGAACTGCCGCACCTTGGAGGGATACTCCTCAGGCCCATAGTAGCGGAACAGGTACTTGCGCTGGAGCACCTCGAGCACCTGCCGCTTTTCCTCCTCGCCGATCTCCAACCCGCCCGGATACATCGGGATGTTTGGAGTTGTTTTGGCCCTCGGGCCGCCGTTTATCGCAAGCTGCTCAGTTATCTTCGCCATCTTGCTTCACTCCTCCCTGTCGTAGTGGCCGGTTTCAGTCCCGGCCAAGTCCGAGACGGAGATCGGACACTACGATGATACCTCCATATCCGCCACCTTCGCCAGAGACTCGCCCGTCAGGCGCATCATCAGCCAGCCGTCGAGCGATTCCGCGCCGAGGGCGTCGTAGAACTCGATGGCGGGGGTGTTCCACTTGAGAACGCACCACTCGAACCGTCCGCAATCGCGATCCCGGGCGATGCGGGCGACTGCCACAAACAGCTTCTTGCCGATGCCCTTGCCGCGCGTTTCGGGCCGGACGTAGATGTCCTCCAGATACAGTCCCGCGCGGCCCAGAAACGTGGAGAAACTGCGGAAGTAGATCGCGTATCCGACTGGCTCGCCTGCGTAGAAGGCCATCAGCGCCTCGGCCACCGGCGTCTCGCCGAAGAGCGCCTGCCGATACGACTCCTCGGTCGCCACCACAAGATGCGAGAGCTTCTCGTATTCGGACAGTTCCCTTATCAGCGCGAGCAGCGCCGGGATGTCTTGCTTGTTGGCTTCGCGGATAGTAAGATCGGAGTTCCGTTTCATGTTATCTAAGTGACCTCTTCTTCTGGCGCATTGCGCGCAAGCGCGGTTACTTAATCTGCTCTTTGAGCCACGCGCAGCGGTCGGTGCCGAGGCCGTCAACGCCCAGCTCCATCTGGCGCTTTGCTTCGGCCGGATCGTTGACGGTCCACGACCAGAGCGCGAGGCCCTTCGCCTTGATCGCGTCCGCGAACTGCTTGGTGAGCGGCGCGTATTGCAGATCGAGGCCGTCGAGATGGTTATCGAGCACCGTCTGAATGAGCTTGGGGTCGTAAGGCTGATACTGGCCCGTATCGGCGTCCTTTACGGGAGATCGCAGCCAGTAGTGAGGCACATCCGGCATCATCTTCTTGGAAGCCGATACGACATCGAGGCTGAAGCTGATGATGGTGACCTGGGACCGCTTGCCGCTCTTATCGAGCAGATCGCGCAGGAATGGCACGATTTCCGGGCCGCACTTGATCTCAACAAGCAGCCTACCGGCGAGCGGGATGAGATCGAGCGCTTCGGCCAAAAAAGGTATCTTCTCGCCCGCGTACTGCTCGCCTTTCCACTTGCCGACATCGAGTTTTCGGAGCGCGGCTGAGTCGGTGTCCTTGATGACGAGATCGGTCCCGGCAGTGCGACCTGTCTTCGCGTCGTGCATCACGAGTATCTTATTGTCGCAGGAGAGGTGGCAGTCCAGTTCCACCGCGTCCGCCCCCTTCTCCCAGGCCAGTTTGAAAGCGGCCAGCGTGTTCTCCGGGGCGATATAGGACTCGCCCCTGTGCGCCAACAATATCATCTTGTGCCTCCTGTTGTGCTCCTTGTCTGTTATATGCTTGCTCGCCGACTCCCTCAAGACCTGCCCGGTCCACTCCACGAGCACGAGATATGAGTTCGGAGCGCTTGAGGAATTGCCCATAAGCTGCGCGGCGTTCATTGCCAGGCCGTTCGGGAAGTTTACGAGCACGCCTATGCTCACGTAGTTGCCCGACCCGGACATGTAGTCCACCTGCGGCACGATGTAACTGCCCGGCCAAATGTCCCAGCCCGCCATCGCGTACGCCGAGCCGATCATGTACATCGCGCCCAGGTGCAGCCTGGACTGGCCCATCCGCTTGTGGCCGATGGCGTAGACTGGATTGCCGACCCCCGGCACATTGGCAAACGCGCCCATCGCCAGCGCCGGGGACCTGCTCGTTTCCCAGCACAGCCGGTATTTCGCGTTCCAGATGTTTCCTTTGTTCGGGCCAAGTGAGGGATCGAATCCGAACTCCAGATTGCCGCCCACGCCAATCTGGGTCTGGAACAGGTTCAGGAAGCTGTAGCCGGACGAGATCGGCCCGCCGCTGAGTTGCACCGCGATGTTCGCTTCGCCGTGCGGCAGAACGTCCGACGTGGGGATGATGTTAAGCGTGGTCGGCGCGCACCAGGCCGACCCGCACATCACAATGGCGATAAGCTGGGTTTGTAGGAGCCGTCTCCCGACGGCGATGCACCTATCAACCATCCTTCGCAAGCTTCCCGACCATCTCTTGATAGTGACCCTGAGCCGCTTCAGGACCGACGGCGTATGGATAGATTCTCACGCCGCCGATCCAGCCATCGACCTCGAAATCCCTGGATTCCTGCTCGTAGCGACCGATGTAAAGCGACCGCTGTGCGGGCAGGATCAGCCCGACCGCCGTCTGCGACCCGGCTTTTTGCCCGTTCAGGTAGACCGTCATCTCCGCGCCGTCGTAGGTCGCCGTCACCGCGGTCCAGCGCCCGAGTTCGATATGCCCGGTGTCGAGTGTGCCCACGCCTGCAAGATAGAACCTCACTCTCGACCCGAAATGCTGCACGAAGAAGCCGTCCTGGTTCCACATCCCGTGCGCGATAAGGACAGGCATCACGCCGGGGCTGCGCAGCTTGACCCAGAACTGGATGGTGATCTCGCCGTCGGTATTGTAGTCGTCCTTGTGCGGAAGCGCAACGAAGCTGTCCGTGCCGGTGCGCAATGCCGGAATGCCCTGCTCCACGACCCCGTTTGCGACGTTGACCGAATCGCTTCCGTCGAAGTTCAAGGCGAGAACCGGGCTCGCATTGGCCTCCGTTGCGACCGCGCAGACCGGCTTGGAAAGCGGTCCTTCGCGCCCGTCGAGCGAGATTGCTCGTATCGCGTAGTACATCTGCTTGCTCGGCTCGGCGTCCCAGACGCAGGTTCGCGTGCCGTGAATGTCGCTGGTGGGCAGCGCGCCCGACGGCGACTCAAAAGGTCCTTCCGGCTTCGGTGAACGATGGACCCGATAGTCCGATGCGGCGCCGTCGTCCGTATTCCAGCTAAGCCGCACTCTGCCCGGCCCCGGCGCGACGGTCAGTCCAGGCGCGGCGGGCAGCGGCGGGCGCTGTGCTTTCGCCGCGCCCGATTCTGCTATCACGCGACCCGTGTCCGCGTCGAGTATTCTGTAGCGATAGCTGCCGCCCAACTCGACCGTGCGGTCTTCATACCAGTTGTCCCTGGTGACCGCAACGTGATCCCAGATACGGCCGTCCGCGCTTCGCATTACCTTGAAAGCGCGCAGCGCAGGGCACTGATCCCACGAGAGCCGCACGAGCATCGGGCCTGTGGTCAGAGTCATGTGGGCTTTGGTGGCCGGGGCAGCGGAGACGGCCCGGCGCATCGGCGCCTTCCCGACGGGAGGAGCCGCCACTACGGAAACATACGCCGGTACTCGCGGAGCGTCCGGCGGCCACGCCGCGCTTTCGAACCCGTCGTTGACGCGAATGTAGTATTCGATCAGGCCCGCCGGCGACGCGGGGATATACCCTTCCACGC
>Ga0315284_10007667_pt1 | contig 15412 bp, 14 predicted proteins | sample YL17G09_16_MG_FD_203696 | JGI IMG/M metagenome (GOLD analysis project Ga0315284, IMG submission 203696) | Sediment microbial communities from Yellowstone Lake, YNP, Wyoming, USA - YL17G09_16 | ecosystem: Environmental > Aquatic > Freshwater > Lake > Sediment | place: USA: Wyoming | collected... | reverse complement strand
ACGGCTATGTCGAAGGCTATGATTTCGCGCCCCTCTGGTCCCCTGAGACGCTCATAGAAGAGGTCCTCATGCCAGCGACCTACTACGCAGACGGGCACTACAGGAAGTACGGCTCGTTCGAGAACAAGGAGGCATTCGATTTCCCAGACGGTGTCGGCAAGATACCGATATACAATGTGGATCACGAAGAAGCCGAGACACTTCCGACATACATCGGTGAGGTCCTGGGCAAAGGCTGCGACTACTGCGACTTCAAGATCGCCCTCGGGGACGAGTATGTAGAGGCAATCAAGATGATAGGCAAGCTCGGCCTGTCGAACCCAAACAAGATAGATGTGAAGGGAGCGAAGGTTGCGCCGAGGGATGTTGTCAACGCAGTGCTCCCAGACCCATCTCAGTTGGGCCACCTGTCAAAGGGTCAGTGTGCCATCGGAGCAGTCACGACGGGTGTGAAGGACCGCAAGGAAGTTGGGTACTACATCTGGACCTCACTCGACCATAAGAAGATCTGGGACAAGTACAAGAACAGCGCCACCGCTTGGTCTGTGGGCGTTCCGCTCGCGATAGCTGCGATCCTGTTCGCACAGGGCAAGATCAAACAGAAAGGCGTGTTCCCGCCGGAGATGCTCGACCCAACGCCGTTTGTGAAGATGCTCCCGAAGTACGGCATGAACTGCCTCGAGAAGAAGCTCTGATCAAACTACAACCGGAGTGGAGCGGTTCGTCCCCCACTCCGAGACCATTGATTTCTTCGTATGCGATTTCCTGAATCGAACAGGCGCCCCCCAGCATCAGTTTATAGGCCATTTCACATACGGGGCCACGATGGCAGCAGGGGACGACCGAATCAGGAGATACTTCCTATTCAAAGCCGTCACGTCATTCTCTCTCTGGATCCCCTTCTGGACCCTCTGGGCGAACAGGTACTTGGAGAGCCTCTTTCTGCTCACGATCGTCGATGCGGCTTTCTGGTCGACGATGATCTGCTTTCAGCTGCCTGCGGGCCTGCTGGGGGATAAGTACGGCCGGAAGCTTATGCTGTTCATAGGCGAGGCGATGTTCGCCGCCGGAGTCCTGGCCTTTGGATTGAGCACGGAGTTCTGGGAGTTCCTGGTATCGAACATCCTGTGGGCCATCGGAGTATGCTTCATTGTCAGCGGCGACACGCCGTTCCTTTACGACACGCTCCTGGAGCTGAAACGGTCTGGCGAGTTCATAGGGGTGATGGCGAAGGCATGGGCCGTCGCCGCAGTCATGAGCGCGGCGGCGTGCGTGACCGGCGGTGTCATCGTTCAGTACATCCTGCCGGACAGGCTTGACCTCACCCTGATCATAAGCGCGTTCGTGGGTCTCACGGGTTCCTTCACCGTTTTGCTTCTGAGGGAGCCCAAGGTGGACAGGACCAAGTTCGGTTCGTTCAAGATCCAGCTGACCGTCGGATGGAACCACGTGAAGACATCGAGGGCCATCATCGTTCTGATTGCGTTCCAGATCATCGTCGAGATCGCTCTGTACGTCATGGCCATCTTCAGATCGGTCTATATGAACGATGACCTGAACCTGAACTACTTCTACATCGGCCTGTTCATCGGTGCGTTCACAATCGTCGGAGGCGTCGTGGCGACCCAGGCAGGGAAGATCGAGCGGAGGCTGGGCGAGAAGAGCTCATTGCTGTTCATTCTCTTGTCAATCGTCGGCTCGTTCGGGATCGTGTTCCTCGTGAAGTCCCCAGAAGCCATCGTCATACAGTTCATGATCTACTCCGTCTCGATCCTAGTCGGACCCATCACGAACGGTTACATCAACCAAAGGGTGGACTCGCAGCACCGGTCCACAGTCGTTTCGATCGGTACGCTGCTCTTCACGCTCGTACTGGCCCCGGTCGAGATGGGATTCGGGTTCTTGGCCACCGCGTGGGGAACAAGGGAGAGCCTCTTGATCCTTGCCCTAGCTATCCTGCCCATAGGGTTCTATCTGCTGACGATCTGGAACAAGGAAGTAGACATCTCCAGGAAGAAGACCAAGAAACTTCGGGCTCTGAAACAATTCTGATGAGATGGCCCTCCCCAGCAATCGCCAAGAAAAAGTAGGGGGAGAACAGAGTTAGGAGAACGGCATCTAGGCTAATAAACGTTATCAGAATTGATATTGATTATGTGAAGACCAGCTGGACGGTCTGCCAGCGTCAATTCGACGGTTCTGCGCCCTCGGAGCAAAACCCCTTACCTTTTTCTTCGCTATGGTCTTTTCCAAGGCGGGGACCTAGACTTCTCTTCTTCCTCTTGATGGAGAGCTTCCTTTGCAGGCATCGGAGAACCATACTCCATGTTGACCACGGATCGTCCAATCCACAGCGCTGCCACTCCAAGAAATGCGGCTCCGGTCAGGAACATCGCCATAGCGGGGATGAGGCCGAGGCTTGGCCCGTAGACCATGAACATGTAGAGCAACAAGATGAATGCAGCAATTATCACAACAAGCAATGCATTCATCGTCCAGTATCTCCTCTTCCACGCAGGAGTCCTTCCCTCTACCATGTCCTGGTGGTAGTCCGGGCCTGAACTCATGTAGCCTCGAGCAGCCCATTCGAGAGGATTGCCCGGAGACCACAAGCGGTCCTTTTCCTCTAGAACCGAGGACTCGACAAGTTTCTTCCTCGCAGTGTGTCGGGTCTCTTCGGAAGGGTCCATTCTCCCACTCTCAGACCTCTGTAGGTATTTCGTACTTATTAGCGAGGTTGTAGGAATCCCATGCGCTTTTCCATCTAGGGTCTTTCGGACGCTTCGGGCGGCTCGGCGCAAACCCCTTACCTTTTTCCTCATTCAAAAGCCTGGTTTTGTCACTACTGACTCGACAAAGTATATCATCTCGAAATTCTGTTCGGTTTCTACTCGAAGGTGGTTCGAGGGGGAGGTGGAAGAATTAAGATCATCAGAGTAGTAATCGCTATGCTGGTCGTGGCCACAATGTCGTTCACCGTTGTCGGGACTGCGGCCGCTAGCAACCGGCACTGGGCACACGGAGCCGACGTCCAGATGCACCTATTAGACAATAACTTGAATCCCGTTGGGGACTTCACATACCCGGCGAACACGCCGTTCTACATCGCTCACGGGTGGCTAGACGGGCCATGGAGCAGTATCACCGACGCGGAAAAGGATGCATTCATGGGACCCGCGATGTACTTCGAACTCTTGATCGACGGTGTGGTCCAGCATTCATCGATGAACGCGAAATACTTGCCTGACTCGGACATCAAGAACAAACTGTTCGTCTCGGAGTACGATCTCGGGATGACCGGGACGCACACCTTCGAAGGCCGGTGGTACCACGACGCTTGGTTTGATGGAGGGACACCCGGTCAGGCCGTGCTTGGGCTCCCCGCCATCTCGGTCGTGACCTTCACCTGAAGGCATAGGCCGGAGATCCGTTCGGGTCTGGTTCCCATCGGGTCTTTTCGGAGGCGGGGTGCGATCCATTGGCCGGGATGATGTGCGCAGAGACCAAACTCTTTCCAGTCTTTCTTTCCCCCCTTATCGTCTTTTCTGAGGCGAGGCTCGAAGTCCTCAACGCTTTCGCGAGATCGGACAACGCTCCGAGTGCAAAAGACCCGAAATTGACGACCAGACCCGACCTTACTGGCTACGCATAAATCAGTATGAGAATTGATATTGCTAGCGGGCGGGAAGAGAATCAAGGGGACTGGCCCAACGATCTTTCCTTCTCGGCCACGAGCAGCCTGGTCTTTATGACGCTATCCGGATTGAGGGAGATGCTGTCTATGCCGCATTCGACCAGGAACTCCGCGAAATCAGGGAAGTCGGACGGCGCCTGACCGCATATCCCTATCTTCCTGCCCGACTTCTTGACGCGCTCTATGACGTTCTGTATCATGTGCTTGACCGCAGGGTTCCTCTCGTTGTACAGATGGGACACCAGCTCCGAGTCCCTGTCGAGGCCCAGCATCAGCTGAGTCAGGTCGTTCGAGCCGATCGAAAAGCCGTCGAAGATCTCTGCGAACTGCTCCGCAAGGACGACATTGCTCGGTATCTCGGCCATCATGTAGACCTCTAGTCCGTTCTCCCCCTGCTTAAGCCCGAATTCGTTCATCGTGTGTATGACCTTCTTGCCTTCCTCAGGGGTCCTGCAAAACGGGACCATGACCTTCACGTTGGTCAGTCCCTTCTTGTCCCTGACACGCCTAAGCGCGATGCACTCGAGCTTGAAGGCCTCTCTGAAATGACCTGCGTAGTATCTCGAAGCACCTCTCCACCCGATCATCGGGTTCTCCTCTTTAGGTTCGTAGAATGTTCCACCGAGCAGGCTTGCGTACTCGTTGGTCTTGAAATCTGACAGCCTCACGATGACGTCTCTCGGGTAGAATGTCGCGGCGATCTTGCCTATGCCCCACGCGAGCTTCTCGACGAAGAAATCCTCCTTGTTCTCGTACCCGTGTGTCCTCTCCTCGATCTGGTCGACGACCCTGGCAATATCAGGGTCCGTCTCCGCCTTCTTCCTGAGCTTGTCGAACTCTATGAGCGCCAACGGGTGGATGCCGATATGGGATGCGATGATGAACTCCAGCCTCGCCAAACCGACGCCGTCACATGGTGTCTGGCCCTGAGTGAACACGTGCTCAGGCACTCCGACGTTCATCATGATCTTGGTGCGAGTCTTCGGGAGGTTTGCTATGTCGGTCTTGTCGATCCTGAACTTCTGGATGCCTTGGTATATCACTCCCTGGCCTTCGGAGGTGTCGATCGTGACCTGCTGACCGGTCTTGAGCACTCTTGTGCCATTGCCCGTCCCAACGACGCAGGGTATGCCCAGCTCCCTCGACACGATCGCGGCGTGGCACGTCCTGCCTCCTCGGTCAGTGACGATGGCCGATGCGATCCTCATGATAGGCTCCCAGTCCGGGTCGGTCTTGTCCGTTACCAGCACTTCGCCCTTCTTGAACTCTGACATCTCGTAGGCACTCTCGAGAACATTCACGACGCCCGTGCCGATCTTGCTCCCGACAGCCTCGCCGCGCGCGAGCACATCGCTCTTCGACTCGAGCACATAAGTCTCCAGCACGTTCTGCGACTTGACCGCGTGAAACGTCTCCGGCCTGGCCTGGACGATGTACAGTTCCCCGGTGATTCCGTCCTTTGCCCACTCGATGTCCATGGCTTTCTTGTAGTGATTCTCTATGATGCAAGCCCACTTGGCAAGAGTGACGATCTCATCGTCCGCGAGAATGAACCTCTGCCTGTCGGCCTCGGACACCTCAGCATCTGCCATTCCAGGCCCCTTCGATGCGTAAACCAGCTTCTGATGCTTGCTGCCGAGCTTCTTCTCGATGATCGGGTCCTCGAACTTCCCTATGGCAGACTTGAGGACATAGAACTGGTCCGGATTTACAGCGCCCTGGACTATCATCTCACCAAGGCCCCACGAACCCGTGATGTAGACTACGCCGTCGAAGCCGCTCTCGGTATCGAGCGTGAACATCACGCCCGAGCAAGCCAAGTCGCTCCTGACCATGCGCTGCACCCCTACCGAGAGCGCGTTCCCGATGTGTCCGAAGCCCATGTGGACGCGGTATGCGATTGCTCTGTCGGTGAACAAAGAAGCGAAGCATTGTTTGATCGCCTTGAGCACTGCGGTCTCTCCACGGACATTGAGGATCGTCTCGTGCTGGCCCGCAAAGGATGCTCCCTCGAGGTCCTCGGAGGTCGCGCTCGAGCGTACGGCAACGCTTGGGTTGGACATGTTCAGCTTCCGCCCGAGCTCCCAGTATCCGTACTCTATCTCCCTCCTGAGCTCCTGGGGGAAGTCGGCATCCAGAAACATCTTCCTGATGACCTTGCCCCTCTGAGCCACATCGGACGGGTTGTCAGGGTCAAGCCCCACCAGAGCTGCCTGAATCTTCTCTTCGAGGACGGCAGCGTCAACGAACTCGCGAAAGGCCTTAGTGGTTACGGCAAAACCCTCGGGCACCCTGATGCCCATGGATGTGAGGTGGCGAATCATCTCACCGAGGGAGGCGTTCTTGCCGCCCACCTTCGGGAGGTCCTTGAGACCAATCTCGTCGAACCATAGCAGTTGCTCGTTGGTTCTCTTAGATGAGGTGTTCTCCCCCTTGAGCATACTTCGCCCCAGCCCTGAACAGGTTGATGCTACGTGTTGCTCGTTCGAACGCCGAAGCCCAGGGATTCCCTGCGATTTCCAGCGAGCGGCTAGGAGCAGTTCGAACGATGCCCAAGCGCCATTCGCAGCGTCATCTGGGCATGCTGACTGCTCGCAACAGAACGGGGATAAATGTCCCGCGCTTAATAACATTTCTCCGTTACGGTCGGAGAGCTCGAAAACCGTTCGGTCGTCTGACCTCGAAACGGTGTGAGTGCCACGTCCGACTCCGTGCAACAATCTCCGAGAAGCCCTTGTCCTCCAGGGAGAAAGGAATTATCACACGACTGCGTTTCCGCGACCGGAGATGCCGAATTGAAGGTGGCGATGCTGACATACAGCACGAGGCCAAGAGGAGGTGTCGTGCACGCGCTCAAACTCGCGGAGCGCCTGAAGGTTTTCAGAGTCGAAGTCACGCTCTATTCGCTGGCGAGGTCAGATGATTCAAACTCGCTCAAGAAATACTTCCGCGAAGTATCAGTCCCGTTCGAGATATTCCCGTACGATTGGAGTCCCGATCTCATGACTCGGCTGGAACGGATGATCGAATCGTACACGGACAACCTTCCGCGGGACTCGGACATATATCACGCCCAGGACTGCGTTGGAGGCACGTCCCTGGCAGGCATGAAGGCGAGGAGAATGATCTCCGCACCGATCTTCAGGACCATCCATCACATCGACGATTTCGCCGAACCAAGACTGTTTGAGTTCGAGGAGAGGGCAGTTGCCCACGCAGACCACAGGTTCGTCGTCTCGAACTACTGGAAGGACGCTCTCGAACGCGATTACGGGTACGAGTCAATCGTAACTTACAACGGAATAGATGCATCCGATTTCAGTACGACGCGCGCGCGAGGAGCGAAGATCCCGACGATCCTTTTCGTTGGCGGCCTCGAACCCAGGAAAGGGCTCGAGCAGCTCATCCATGCGATGGTGCATGTCGTGGGGAAGATGCCGGGCGCTCGTCTGATCTCGGTCGCGAAGACTGGGTTCAGAGGAACGGACGAACAGCGCTGGTTCCGAGAACTGGCTAGTAGGCTCGGAGTCAGCGACAGCATCGAGTTCTACGAGTCTGTTAGCCAGGAGATGCTCCTAGGTTTCTATTCGGATTGCAGTCTTGTGGTCCTGCCGTCGAAGACTGAAGGTTGGGGTCTTTCATTGATGGAGGGTATGGCCTGCGGCAAGCCGGTCGTAGCCTCGCGGGTCGGGGGCATACCCGAGCTCGTCCGAGACGGCGTAGACGGCATTCTGGTGGATGCGGGGGACGTGAAGGCGCTGTCTAGAGCGATCATCATGCTCCTGGACGACCCTGTCCTCAGGAAGCGCATGGGCGATGCAGGAAAGGAGAGAGTGAAGGAGTTCTCCTGGGACAGCACTGCCAGAGTCGTCCTCGAGGAGTACAGAAAGGCGCTTCAGACGAACTGACCGAACTCGTTCATGAAGTGGACCATGAACTTCTCGATCTCTACCAATCCCGCGATCTTGGCGTTCCCCTCTACGACCATGTATTCGTTTGGACTATGCGCGAGGTCGCTGTGTCCCATGCCTCCCAGCGTGAACGGGAGCTTCAGGATCCTGTTGAACACGAAGAACGGCACGGACCCTCCGGATGTCGGCCAAATAGTGGGCTCGCCGCCGAACGCCTTGAACGACCTGATGAACGCCTGAACGACGGGAGCCTTCACGCTCGTCCTGCACCAGTCGTAGCCGGTGTCTATCTCCCTCATCGTGATGTCATTGTATCCCATCTTGTCAAGGTGCTTCCTAACGAGCGGCATCATCTTGTCCATCTTCTGGTTCGGCACCACTCTGATGTCGATCTTGCACGTGACCTTGTGCGGCAGGATGGTCTTCGACCCCTTCTCGATCCATCCGCCCCAGATACCGTCGATATTGAGGGTCGTGCCGTACGTGTACAGATTCAGCAGCTCGGCCTTCTCCTCATCGGGAGCCATGAACCGCTTGACCTTCATCGCGTCCTTCGTCGCCTTCGGGTCGAAGGTCTTTGCGGACGCGGCAATCACCTCCTTGTCCTCCTCGGACGGCGGAGCGACATCGTCGTAGAATCCGTCGATGAGGATCTTGTTCCCGTTGTCCGATGTCATCGTGCTGAGCGCGTCAATCATGCGCCAGACAGGACTGTCTACCCAGGCCTTGTTGGCGCTGTGTATCGCGAACTCCTGCGGCCCCCTGCCCCAGTTCTTGCCCGAACACTCAAGCTCGAAATACACAACGCCCTTCACGCCAAGGTAGAGGTTCATGGCGCCGTCCGAGTCCTGGGCGAAGTAGGGAAAATAGCATGCGTCAGCTCTCGAGAGCCTCTTCTTGTCCTTCTGCACATATGACGGAAGGTTCGGGCTTCCAAGCTCCTCCTCGCCCTCGGCCACGAGTATGAGATTGCACGGGGGCCTCCCGACGGACTTGTTGCTCGCCTCGACCGAGTTGAGGAACGCAGCCAAAGGGCCTTTGGTGTTGTCAGAGCCCCTGTTGACGATTGCCTTCACCTTCCCGGCAGGGAGCTTCATGTCGACCAGCTTGGCGCCCATGGCGGGATGCTTCCAGCCGGGTTCGTTGAAAGGCATCGTGTCGTACATGAAGTAGCCCATGAGCGTCTTGTCCGACTCTCCCCTGCACTCGCCGTACACGATCGGGTTGCCCTTGGTCTTGACGATCTCGACCTTTTCGCAACCTGCGGCCTCGAACATCTTCGCGACCAGCTCAGCGCACTCCTTGATCCCTATGTCTTGCTGGCTAGAGCTCGGTTGCTTCAGCAGTCTCGTGACGTTCGCGATGTGCCTGCCCTTGTCTTTGTCAATGCGATCGTAGATACTCTCGAGCGAGGAATCACTAGGCATGTTCTCGCGCGGCAGATGCGGCTCCGTGGTAAAGGTGTTTGCGGCCCGTGACATCCGAGAGCGAAATATAGCAGAAATGCCGTGCTCGTGCCAATGGCCGCTGAGTTCCTGCTCGTGTTCATTCCGATGTTCATCATCATAGACCCGTTCAGCGTGCTCCCGCTCTTCATAACGCTGACAGGCAGCATGAACAGGACTGCCAGGATGAAGACCCTGAGGTACTCGATTCTGTTCGCGACGTCCCTCCTGATCGTCTTCTCCGTGCTCGGAAAGGCCATCCTCGACTATCTGTCCATCTCAATCGATGCGCTGCGAATAACCGGTGGACTGCTCCTGCTCGTAATAGGTGTCAGCATGCTATACGAGGGCGACACGCCAAGGTCTAGGCGCAAGGGGGAAGAAGAGGTCGAGGAGAAGCAGCTACCCGAGGACGTGGCGTTCGTTCCGCTCGGCACTCCCATGCTGGCCGGACCAGGCGCAATGTCTGTCGTCATCATCCTCTCGGGGACATCAGAAATCCCGCTCGTGATAGCTTCGCTCATCACCGTCATGTTGGTTTCCACGCTTATTCTGGTGCGCGCGGACCTGATATTCAAGCTCATCGGCAAGGCCGGCACGAGAGCCCTGACCAGGGTGATGGGGCTCTTGGCTTCTGCGTACGCCGTGCAGATGATATTGGACGGCGTCTCGGGCTACGCAGGCACGTTAGGCTAACCGCTCGAGTTGGGCATTCGCTCATGCCGGCCAGAAGAGGCCTAGACGGACTTGACCGGTTCTTTTTCACCGATGCCCGTCCCTGCCACCAAGAAGATCGCTAGTAGGACGAGAACGCCTCCGAAGGTGGCGGCGACGCTCATGGTCTCCATGAGAAGGAATATGGACAGTGCCAGAGCTGTCAGCACCTCGACCAGCATTATGGTCGCCGAGGCGGTCGCTGAGACTCCTTCGAGGCCCATCGCCCAGAGCAGAGTAGCGATGGATGTGCAGAACAAACCCAGATAGAGTATCGCCAGCCAACCGGTCGGCTCGATCGAGAAGTCAGCACCCGTGACGAAGAGGTAGACGGTCGGCAGCACGAGCCAAACAGTACATGTTGTGATTGCTGCCGAGCTGATCTCCACACCGCTGTACTTGCCTAGCATCCGCTTGTTGTACACTATGAAGAACGCCCAGCTCCAGCCCGCCACATAGACCATTATGTCACCCAGGATCTGATCGGGATCGAACACGAGGTCCTTGTTGAGCGTTAGGAAAATCACGCCGACGGTTCCGCACACGATGCCCGCGGTCTGGATCCGGCCCAGGCGCTCCCTGAACATGAAATAGGAAACGATGGCGACTGCGACCACGTTGATGTCCACCAAGAGGGCAGTCTTGGACGCTGTGGTGATAGTCAGGCCGACGTACTGCAGCACGAATCCTGCCGCATTGAACCCTCCGATCACCCACATCATAGGCTCTCTGAAGATGGACAGACGGAGCTTGCCCAGGTAGAGGACCACGGAGAGCGTGATGGCGCATGCGACCAGAAACCTGAGCAATAGAAAGAAGACGTCGTTGCCGACGAACCCAAGTCCCCACTTCGTCCCTGGGAACGATGTGCCCCAGACAAGGCTCGCGAGGACCGTTAGGAATATGGCGTTCTTCTTCTCCCTAGCTGCCATCGGGTTCGGAGATTGCTCGGGAGTATTTGAGGTATTAGAATCTACTTGGCGGGCTCTTTGGGAAGGTCGACATGGAACACGCTGCCTTTGCCCACCTGGCTCTCGACCCACATCCTGCCGCCGTGCGCCTCGATTATCCCTTTCGCGATTGGCAGTCCAAGCCCGAGTCTGTTGACCTGATGGGACAGATCGTTGCTGGTCACCAGATGGAACCTGTCGAATATCTTGCCGAGGTTCTCGAGCGGGATGCCCACACCATTGTCCTTGACCCAGATATGCAGCATACGTCCCTCGTCCCTCGCGCTCACCTGGATTCTTCCCCCTTCCTGCGTGTACTTCAATCCGTTGTCGATGAGATTGCTGAAAACGTCCTTGAGTCTCCGCCTATCGGCCATGATGAGCGGCAACTTCCCCTCGATGTCGAGGGTGACAGTCTGATTCTTCGCCTCAGCGTCGTGAATCATGGTCTGGACGATCTCTTCCAGGATGGTGTCGACCCTGACTGGTTCGGGGTGTATTTGGAGCGAGCCCTTCTCGAGCCTGCTGACATCGAGCATGCTCTCGACAAGGCCGTAGAGCTTGTCCGTGTTCGCTTTGATGATCTTGAGCCTCGACCCGAACTTGGGCTCGAGCTTGGCCGAATACTCGGACTCCACGAGGTCGATGTAACCTCTCATGACGGTGAGCGGGGTTCTGAGCTCGTGCGAGACGACGTCGATGAACTGCGTCTTCATCTTGGTCACACGCTCCAGCTCCTGGTATGTCTGTGTGAGCTTCTCGTACGACCTCTCGAGCTGGTTCTGGAGCCTTATCTTGGATGTGATGTCCATTGCGACTGCTAGGAGCCCCTGGACATCGCCTTTCTCAGTCTTCAGGGGAGTGACCTTCACGTGCAGGTACAGTGCTCTGTCCGAACGAAGAACGAAGTGAATGTCTGCCTTCTCGCCCTCATGTCCTTCTATGCCCTGCATTAGAAGCGCGTCCAGGCCGGACTTCGTAACGATGGGGAGCTCGAACACGCTGGTTCCAATGAGCTCCTGCTCTGAGTCGCTGTCGAGCATGGTCAGCATCTGTCGGTTGACCGATTTGAAGATGCCCGTCGAGTCGCAGCTGAAGATTCCGATAGGCGCCAATAAGAGGATGCGGTCCGTGCCCTCCTTCGCCTGGCTCAGCTTCGAGTAGACCCGCATGCTGTCGACGATTGCCGCGACGGCGTCAGATAACGAGGGCATGATCGCTTCCACGCTCTCACTGGCAACCGGACTCCCTTTCTTGTTCCCGACGGCGACATATCCGAGGAATTCCCCTCTCAGAACAATCGGTGAGAGAAGACCCGTTTCCATATCGGTCGCCTTCAGGATGTCTTGGGCGACGCTCGGGAAATCAGATTGTGAGCGAAGCTTCATGAGACTTGTTTCGTTGGCGTCCACGATTCGCCTTCTGTATTCCTCGTCGACTTTGACGACCGGCAGGCTCTTGGCCTTGTCCCTATCGAATCCTGACAGACCCACGAACTTCAGAGTGGAATTGTCCTTGTCGACCAGGACAATAGCTGCATAGTCAGAGTTCGCAATGGACCTGATCTCGTCAGCGATGATACTGAAGCCTTCCTCCGAACCTTGTAGGTTCTGTATCTTTGCGATGAGACGATGCAGAGTCTTTAGGATGCTTGACTCGTAGTCATTGGACTGCGACAATTGACAGGACCTCCGGGGGAGAGGGTGCCCTCCATTGCGTCATAGCGATATCCGTGGAAACGCTGTTCGCGGTAGATAAGCTGTTCGTTCGGCCAATAGCACCTGAAAGCTATATCGGTTCGAGCATCGATGAGGGGTCCATGGTTCTCAGGAGTTTTGGGAACAAGAGCCCGACTCTGGGCTCGGACGTGTACGTGGACGAATCGGCAGTCGTGATAGGCGAGGTGTTCTTGCGAGACCGTTCAAGCGTTTGGCCCGGCGCGGTCCTTAGGGCAGATGACGACATCGTGGAGATAGGCAGGGGATCAGCCATGATGGACATGTCGTTCGCTGAGGCACCCAAGGGGAGGTCCGTCGTCGTAGGAAACGGATGCATCGTCTCGCACTCAGCACGACTGCACGGGTGCAAGGTGGGCGATGAGACGCTTGTTGGCATCGGAGCACTGATTCTTGACGGAGCCGTCGTCGGGGAGAGATCGGTCATAGCTGCGGGCTGTCTCGTGCCGCCCGGTACAAAGATAGCCGCGGAATCGTTCGTCATGGGCCTTCCAGCTCATATCGTCAGACAGACCTCTGCCAAGGATGTTGACTGGCTTAGGGAAGAGCTGAAGATGCTGGCTGCCAAGGCAGCCAAGTACCGGTCGCAACACTGACCCTAGAAAAGACCTCCGTAGAGGTTCCGTCCCCTGAATCCACAAAGGCGACATCTGATTTAAATAGGACAGAACGCGTAACACGGCTCCTGAGAAAGGTATTGTCGTCAGGGTGGGGCGACAAGTCTGCCTTTGAGAAGGTGTCAAATTGGAGGTACACTTCGGCAAGCCAGTCATCGCCAAGGTGAAGAAGTGCAGACTCGTCATAGTTAGGAAGAGACACCAGCAGGAAGATGAGACCGCGAATGGGTCTGATCGCTGAACTCTATCCCAAGCCTACTTCTTACACCCGACAACCCTCTTGAGAACGACCGACGTCCACTGTTCTGACCGTTCTCGATGCTTATATACCCCCCTCCGAAAGAGATATTACATATTGAAACCATTATCGAAATGGAAGGGATAAAAATGGTTTCTGGACAACCAGGGCCTATGCAACAGGGTCCGTACCCGATGTATCAGCCAGCTTATCAACCGCCGCACAAGCCAGCAGTCGACTACGTGAAGACCGTAGTGTCTGACCTGATGCTTTCCATTGCGGTTGTGGTCAGCCTGCTGTTCGTGATGATCGGGTCATGGCTTATTGGACTGATGGACACGGAAGGCGGAGTCAACGCAGGACAGGTAGTGAAGTCCCTTGGGATGTTCATACTGACCGTTGCGTTGCTTTTGGGTGCGATAGTCAGAACCGACATGGAGAAGTGGGTCAGGACTGCGATGATAGTCTCCGCGGCGTTCCTGATCGCCGTTGTTGGTTTCTGGTTCACGAACCTGAACTTCATGTGAACGCTGAGCAACTAAACGCTTTCAAACCATTTCCGTCGTTTACTTCTTCAATTCCTTTCCGACCTTCTCCTCAACCGAGGCGATCTTCTTCTCGAGAGCGTTCTGGACGTCCTTTCTGTCATCTATTCTGACAGTCGTCATGACCCTTGGACAGAGCTCTATGACGCGCATATGGCACTTCCTTATCACCGCCATGACCGCGTCATAATCCCCCTCCAGCACGGTTCCCATGGGGTTGATCTTGTAGGCGATGCCCGACGCCTCCACAATCTTCATGCATTCCGCGACATACTGACTCACGCTCTCGTCCTTGCCAATCGGCACCACGCTGAACTCCGCCAACATCCCCTCATCCTCCGTACATATCTGTCCAATCCACATACTGGCCGGTTTCCAGTGGAAACCTAGCGCGCGTGCGCACAATGAGCCGTCGTGAACGAACGTATTTATATGATGAATTGCTAAATGAATGTTGCGAAAGCAGATTCTTGTCTGAACTATCTGAGAGGGGGATAATAGTGGCAAAAAGCAGCCGTGAGAACATGAATATTCTAACGAAGCTGAAGAAGTCGGATGGGGAATCTGCAGGCTCGACCCTAACGGTTGAGCACCTCACGAAGGCCATCAAGAACAGCATAGACAAGGCGGGCATGCCGGAGGAGGAGGCCAGATCAATGGCCCAGCATGTCATGAACTTCTTCGGGTACAGCGAGCGCATCATCGACAACGTGCTCGAGCCCGAGGACAGGGACGCCTTCTACATGCTCGAGGACGCGGGCATCTTGATGACCGAGAGAGAGGAGACGACGCTCTACGACGGTCGCGAGTGGCGGATACACTACTGGATGTTCCGCAAGGAGCGCATACATGAGCTCCTGACGGGAAAGAAGGGCTTGACCTCCGGAGATGGCATCTCGGAGAACGTCTACGCCGATATCCCTGACGACATCTGGAACAGAGAATAGTCCAGACAACCCCCAGCAGCCCATTTATTACTTTCACACCTCTGAGCGAAAGCGATTAGACCTCACCGGCACTAACCATCAATCACATGGCATCTAGAATATTCCCGTACGTCCCTAGGCCAGGACAGGAAAGGCTGGTGGAGCTTGTCGGGAAAGCCTGCCATGACCGCGCGCACCTCGTGGTCGAGAGCGGCACCGGAACTGGGAAGACAATCTGTTCCCTGACCGCATGCGTCGAGTTCTGCAAGGAGAGGGGTAAGAAGATACTCTACGTGACCCGGACCAACTCACAACAGAGACAGGTGATGCTCGAGCTTCGGCAGATCGCCGAGCGCACCAATGTGTTCGCCGTCGCGCTCCAGGGCAGGAAGAACATGTGCCCTCTGGCGCGCACTGACCATGAGCTCTCGCAAGGCAGCCCGGAAGAACTATCCAAGGTCTGCGGAGAGCGCAAGGCCAAGGTCATAAGAGGAGAGGAGGAGGCGTGCAAGTACTATGCGGCAACAGTCTCTGAGGATCTCACGCCAATCATGCGCTACGCGAGGGAGGAGCTGCCGACTGCCGAGGAGTTCTCCGCGTACTGCGTCGACAGAGGGTTGTGCTCATACGAAGTTG
>Ga0315284_10007666_pt1 | contig 15414 bp, 12 predicted proteins | sample YL17G09_16_MG_FD_203696 | JGI IMG/M metagenome (GOLD analysis project Ga0315284, IMG submission 203696) | Sediment microbial communities from Yellowstone Lake, YNP, Wyoming, USA - YL17G09_16 | ecosystem: Environmental > Aquatic > Freshwater > Lake > Sediment | place: USA: Wyoming | collected... | reverse complement strand
AATAACTGGTACAAGTAAAAATCCAATTCACAGATACAATAAAGTTGGCAAGTACACAGTATCATTAAGGGCTAGTAATGGAAGCTCAACAAATAGTGTAACAAAAACAAGTTATATTACTGTTACAAATTAAGAATATATTATAATGATTTATTATCAATTACAATGATAAAATGCCTATATCTCTATCATTTATTATATTTCTAAAAACCAATGCTCCTTTGGTATTTCTGTAATTTTATTCTTCATGTTTTGATAAAGTTTTTTATTTGTAAGCATGATAGGTGGAGCAATATTTTTATCAATTAGAGTTACATATATATCTATTATAAATGGAATTTCATCGAGTTCCAGATAGCTTATTCTTAGAATAGGAATATTCTTTTTAATACAATACATATTTTTTATATGATCATATTCAATTCTTTTTCTAAATTTAGTTTCACCACCGAATAATTTTACAGATTTAAAATGTTGTTCTCCATCGAATTCAATAATAAATTTATTATTAACATAAAAATCAAAAGGTAAGCATCTAATATTTTTACAATCGGGATAAGTATGTTGTGTTGTATATTTAATCTGTAATGCATTCAGAGTGTCAATTAATTTAGTCTCTCCATATGACTTAATACATCCGCATCGATCGCCACATTTGAAACTTTTGTAATTAATTGTTGACTCATTACCACATATACATATATATTTTAATGGTGATTTACAATTAATATATGTTTCCGACAATAATATACATCCATTTTGTTCAAAATAATTCTTAATATCATTATAGTCGTGTTTCATTGCATTTTTTCTTTTTAAATTTCCACAATCTTTGCATCGACTTCCTTGTTTGAATGCAGAATATGATATTTTTGAAGAGAGGCCGCATTCACATATATATTCTAGAGGTATGTCATTAGATATATATATTTGACTAAGCAATATACAATTTCCCTTTTTAAATTCATTGAATATAAAATCATAATCGAGACGTTGATTATCAGCTGATTGTTCATAAGAACACATAGAACATTGTTTATATTGAGATTTTATAAAAATATAATATGTAGTTGTACCTATTCTTTTACATTTACATATAAATTCTAATTTGGAATCACAACTGACATATTCTTCACTTAATAATGTACATCCATATATATTAAACTGCTGTTTTATAAAAGTATAATCGTGACGTTGAGTATTACCAGCTTGTTTTTTAGAACAAGTGATACATTTTTTTACGGAACTTTGTAAAAAACCCATATATGTCATTTTACTAATTTTCCCACATACACATTTAAATTCTAAGTTACTGTGACTGTTATCATATTCAGTGCTTATCATTTCGCAACCATAAATTTCAAATTGTTGTTTTACAAACGCATATGTCAGCTTTTTCCTAGATCCTGGTCCAGTACAGCTGTCACAATGCCCTTTAGTTTGAAATTCTACAATCGTCATAATTTCCTCCGTACCACAACAACAAATATACTCCAATGCATTAAAATCTAGAGGTTCTTTTGAAATTAAAGCGCATTTTTGATCATTAAATATTTTCCGAATACTCACATAATCGACCATTATATTAATATGATCGTTATTATATTCTTATATTATTTCCGTATTATAAAAATATAACACATTCCTAAAAATTACAAAAAACATTGTAACAAAAACAAGTTATATTACTGTTACAAATTAAGAATGTATTCTGATACTTTATTATCAATGTTTGTACCGTTTAGATCATTAAACAATATAAATAGACAACAAGTCTCAATATTTAAACTTTCACATTTTATAAAACAAATGAATTCATTTATATTTGTTTCTTTATCTTCATTTACTTTGAAATGTAGGCAGCCGGGAGGTGAAAAGGCCCCACCGTGTATAAAAACTGAACCAGATGTAAATTCATTTATTCTTAATCCGCCAGGTACTTCTTTTATTTCTGATGTGTTTAATGGAATTAGTTTAACTTGAAACTGTATATTGATACAATAATGGTCTGGGATTTCTTGTATTGTTAAAATAATGTCTTGATTATCTAGATTCGTTAATTTATGTAATTCATAAAATAGTAGACTATGGAGGCAGATATATAAATTTGCATTATCTTTAACATGTCTTTGGACAATTATGTAAGGATTGGTAGGTATATCATAATTATATAGGGTTTTTACTTGTTCTATTGATAATGTACCGATATGATCGATTGGGCAAATAAGTTCTTCTTCTCTGTACCATATAAAGGGTATTGCTGGAATTATAGAATCATTGAGTTTGATTTTATTATTCATTATATAATTAGTTAAGATAATTAATCTTGAGTAGGTTTGCACATTATATCTTTATTAGAAAAATATGGTCTGTCTGGAGGACATGTAAATGGTTTAACACCCCACATATTGCCAGCTGGATTGTATCTGCAAACACAAAATCTACCTCCTAATGTTTTCGAACAATCTGAGCAATAACATCCAATTTCCTTTAAAGTTTTGTCGACAATTTGAGTATAATGTCCAACTCCTTGACCTGTACCTGTTTCGTAATTATAAACCTTTCCTTCGTCCTCCCATAATTTAAATTGTTTATCTGTTGCTGCATCGGATGAAGTTGTAGATCCTACATACACTAAATTTTCGCCGATTTTTTGACCATTCGCCATTTGTGGAGATGGTGATCTCATTTGAAACATTAGATTTCCGAAAGAATTTTGCTTTTGTTTGCCGGTTTTCGGATCAATAATAGGAACTTTTTTTCCATCTTTATCAAGAATATAAATTGCATGTTCAAAAAAACAATTGTTAGCCCAATCTTTAGCGCCTGGAGTAATACCTGGGACACCTGTAACAAGTTCTTCATTCCAAATTACAGAGTTTTTTGGAAATCCGACATTTTCTCGAACGCGATTGTGCTCCCTTAGCCATATATCGATTTCACTTTGAGGAGTTCCAGTTGTTTGTTGTGACTGTTGTGATTGTTGTGCTTTTAATGCAGCTGCATCCTGTTGTGCTTTTAATGTTGCAGCCTGTTGTGCCTTTAATGCAGCAGCATCCTGTTGTGCTTTTAATACAACAGCATCCTGTTGTGCCTTTAATGCAGCATCCTGTTGTGCCTTTAATGCAGCATCCTGTTGTGCCTTTAATGCAGCATCCTGTTGTGCTTTTAATAACGCTTGTTGTTGAGCTTGTTGTATGGCTAACATTTGGGCTTGTTGTGCTAACATTTGAGCCCTTTCTGTTTGTGCTTGTGATAGTCTAGCTGCTTCATCTCGTTCTGCTTGTAGTTTCGCCATTTCTTGAGCTTTAAGTTGTCTAGCTCTTTCTGCTTCTAAATCAGCTTCCATTTTAGCTTGTTTTGCTTTTGCTTGGGCTATTTCCAATTCCTTTTGAGCTTTTAATTTAGCTTGTAATTCTGCTTCTTTTTTAACTGAATCTTCTTCAGCTTCAGTAAATGGTTTTGTTATAGGCTCTCCTTCTGGAGTCCATGATAAATATGCATGTTGTATAGGTTGTCCTTCTTGTTGTACTGGAACTATATATCTTGGAACACCTCCAAAATCTTGACCCTGGCCAACCTGATATAATGTTGTTCCTGATCCAACTATAATATCTTGTTTTTGGCCACTTGCATTAATTGCTGGAATTAAAATTGGTTGACCGGATGGTGTATGTATTGTTATTCCTTGTTGTTGACCACCTTGTGCAGTAACTATTATTTGTTGGGATTGTGGTTGTCCAGGATGTGAGTCTTGTATTACGGGTGTTGAACCATTTTGTGGAACTATTATTGGACCTTGTAGAATTACTGGTTTTTGTTGACTTTGTACTACTTTAGGTGTTGGTTTTCTAAGTGTAAAATATAATATTATAGGGACTACAATTAATAAGAAAATTATTATTCCGATTATAGTTGCAGTAAAAATCATTCTATATATTTATCTATAAGAAAATAAATATAATAATTAATATGGTACTTCGCCAGTATATTGAATAGGATTATACCTACATACACAGAGCTTAGATCCATCACTACACTGTTTTGAACAAGCGCATCCTATCTCTTTTACATTCTTATTTACTATTTGGGTATAATGACCTACCATACCTACAGATTGTCCAACTGGTGTTGGATATTTATAAATTGCTTTCTCTTCATCCCATCCTGCATAAAGTGATGCTATTGGATCATATGCAGAGGCCGGAGACCCAGTTGATAAATTTTCGCCAAGGGTAGTACCTTTATACGATCTAAGACCTTGATCAGAATGCTTAAAAACACATCCATTAGCCCATGTAGTTGCTGAGTTTGGACCTGTTGCCATATCCTCATTCCACTGAACCGGGCCCAACCCTACAGCCGATCTCGTTGCATTGTGTAATTGCAACCATGTATCTATATCTGACTGAGGAGTGCCTTGACCATATGATTGTTGCTGCTGTTGTGGCCGTTGCTGTTGTTGTGGCCGTTGCTGCTGTTGTTGTGGCCGTTGTTGTTGACCTCCATATGTTGTTGGAACATATTGAGGCAATTGTTGACCGCTATACGTCGTTTGCACATATGACGGTAATTGATCTTGTTGGTAAACCTGTTGTTGCTGTGGCTGATATATAGGCTGTTGATATTGTAATTGTTGTACCGGTTGTTGGTATTGTTGTACCGGTTGTTGGTATTGTTGTGTCGGCTGTTGATATTGTTGTGCCGGCTGTTGATATTGTTGTGCCGGCTGTTGACCTGGATATTGTTGTGCCGGCTGTTGATATTGTTGTGCCGGCTGTTGATATTGTTGTGCCGGCTGTTGACCTGGATATTGTTGTACGGTTTGTTTAGCTGGAGCAGGTTTCTTCAATCCAAAACCTAGACCTAAGCCTAGAGCTAATGCTACAACTATTACTACTACTACAATTATAATTATATTTCTCTTTTTTTGTGGGTTCATATAATAATCATTTAGACAAAATTTTATTATATATTTAAATTATTTTTAATAAAGATTATCAAAACAAGGAGTAATATGTGTTGATCCAATATAACAACAACTTGGTTTTCCACATTGTAAACCTAATGAATCATTGTATGCAACCGGTAATTCTTTAATAGGTTGTCTAATGTATATTTTGTAAATTCTATCAGCAGGTGTCGGCCTCAATTCCAATGCAGGTTTTAATTCTTGTTCTGATTTAGGTTTCAGTTCTTGTTCCGGTCTTGGTCTGAATTCTTGTTCCGGTCTTGGTCTGAATTCTTGTTCCGGTCTTGGTCTGAATTCTTGTGATGGGACTTGAATAGGCCGCTGTACTGGCATTTGCGTTGGCATTTGGACTGGCGTTTGTGTTGGCGCTTGTATAGGCCGCTGTAATGGCATTTGTGTTGGCGCTTGTATAGGCCGCTGTAATGGCATTTGTGTTGGCGCTTGTAATGGAATTTGTACTGGCATTTGTGTTGGCGCTTGTAATGGCATTTGTACTGGTGCTTGTAATGGCATTTGTACTGGTGCTTGTAATGGCATTTGTACTGGTGCTTGTAATGGCATTTGTACTGGTGCTTGTAATGGCATTTGTACTGGTGCTTGCATTGGAATTTGTACTTGTGCTTGCATTGGCATTTGTACTTGTGCTTGCATTGGAATTTGTACTTGTGCTTGTGCTTGCATTGGCATTTGTACTTGTGCTTGCATTGGCATTTGTACTTGTGCTTGCATTGGAATTTGTACTTGTGCTTGCATTGGCATTTGTACTGGTGCTGGCGCTTGTGTTGGCATTTGTACTGGCGTTGGCGCTTGTGTTGGTATTTGTACTGGTGCTGGTTTCGATACTTGACCAGTTACATGAACTGGTACTGGTTTTTGAACTGGTTTTGGTGCATTTCTAGTAGATTGTTGTTTCGGTCTTGACATCCACCACATACAACAAAGAAACAATACAACTAAAATGATTATTACAACAATAAGGCGTCTATTTTCGGGATTATTCATATATATACTAACAGTATAGACAATTATTTTTTCTATATTATATTTGATAAAAATTGATAAATTTAATATATCAATAAATTTAGTAAGGCCAAATATAAACAAATATCAAATATTAATTATGGATGCCCTACAAATAAAAGTTATATACTGGCAGAAGAACTGGAAAATCCCTGGAACATCTTGGACAATTTGCGGATATTCCAGAAGTGCATATAGAACAGGATTTTATATCCCAGAACTAGACTTAATGCTTGATGCTGGACCACAAAACTTTAATAAACCAAAAAGCATATTAATCAGCCATTCACATATAGATCATATTGCCTGCCTACCTTTTACTATGATAGGTGATATTCATAGTGGTCATGTATTTGATCTTTATGGGCCTTCAAAAGCTAAACCATATATAGATAAATATATTAAATCTATGTTTGAAGTTAATGCATTAATTGATATCGATTCGATTCCATGGTATAAATATCATGAACTTAATCCATATGAAACATTTAGAATTACAATGAATAAGACTGATTTAGAAATTGCTGTTTTTGAATGTGATCATGCAATACCTACTATAAGTTATGGTATATCTGAAATCAAACAAAAATTAAAAGATGAATATTTAGGATTGGCAGGGAAAGAAATTGGTATTTTAAGGAAAGCTGGTATAGCAATAACACATGAAGTCAAACATAAGAAATTAGCATATGTTTGTGATACGTCGATCAAAGTTTTTGATTTGAATCCGGATATTCTGAATTATGCTGTGGTATTTATTGAGTGTACCTTTTTTCAAACTGATGAAATTGAAAATGCTGAGAAGACACAACACATTCATTGGCAATCCCTTAAAAAATATGTAGTTGATAATCCAAATACATATTTCGTTCTATTTCATTTTTCACAAAGGTATAGAGATGTAGAGATAAATGAATTCTTTCAAAAAGAAGTTGATAGTGGAATCAAGAATATTCATTGGTGGTGATAAAAATTGATAATCTAACCAATTGACTAGTCTAATATATTTATTTTAATTACAATATCATTACAATATGGAAAATTTTGTTTCAAAAGTCTTTGCAGAAATGCCTCAAATTAGAAAGGATTTGGCCAAAACTTTAGGAACAACTAAGGTGCTTTCATCCAATGGTTTATATAAGATTGTTGATTTGCAAATTGCAAGTCCTACAGAAGAGCAGATTCGTATTTGGATAAAATACAATATTGATTGTGAAAATTTTCCGGATTGGATGAGTATGGTTAATGTTACAGACATTGCCAAGAAAATTGTGAATGGTGAATGGATAAATACAAAAGTAAACAAAAAAGACGTATGGGTATAAAGGTATACTACTTATATTTCTTTTATTTGTTTATTATTTATTTTATCTGAATTAGGTATATCCATATGCAAAATAGGTGAAATATATTTAATTATATCATCTGCTAAAACACCATTATTTATATCTGCTTCAATAGCTTTTGATATATTGAATTTTTTCTGGCGCTTTTCTAAGGCATCAACATCAATGTCTCCCTTATGTTTACATATATTTTTTTTTAATTCTTTTTCCCAATATTCATCCATTGCTTTAACAATATAATCTAATATGGGCTTTATTATGTATTTTTTTGTTTTATTTCCTTTTGGGTCATGATTCCATATTGATTCTTTGCCAGCTAATGATTCTTTAATAATATAGGTTAATCTCGATACATCAGATGTCCATAGAGACTGATCACTCGGGTTATCCTTTTTATAGTAACCAATTATAAAATCGCCGAAATGTTTGTAAAGTGATTTGTGAGCATAATGATATAATACGGTATCAATTAAATCTTTATTTTCATATGTCAGTTTAGCGTAATCTGTAGGAGGTTTTAAGACTGGCGCATCTGGATAATTTAATTGAGCGTAGTTTTTAACTGATATATTATAGTTGGTGATGTTTGATGGTTTGTTTGTATGAATTTCTTCTTTTAATGAGTTGACGACATTTATTAGTATTTTCACATGGCCTTTTAATTCATATACTTCGTTATCAATATCTATTGTTTCGGGTATACATGTTTTTTTATGTTTTACTAATACTGATTCATAATAAAATTCTTTTTTACAATCGCATACATATACTTTTTTTTTCTTATTTGTTTTTACTACTTTCTGTTTTTTCGAGGCTTGACTAATATGCGCAATAGATTTTATATGTCTATTATAATTACTTTTATTATCTGTTTCATATTTACAAATATCACAATTATATTTCATATTACTGTTATATTATTACTATATATAATTATTTTGTCTTTAAACCTAGTCGGTGTATAAGTGATATAAGTACTTTTATATGAAATTATATTAGTCGATATATATAATTAATCTTTATTTTCAGTAGCTATACTACATTTATATTATTACAGCGACTAATAGTCAGGCATAATTTGTATACAATGATACAAATTAAAATTAAAAATATATTTACTAAAAAAGAATCATAGTATAATAATTTACTTAGTCGTTGGTTAGTCGGTATATTGTTTATATAACTACTTTTATGTGAAATTTATACAAACGGTGGTTAGTCGGTACATCGTTTATGTATTAACATTTACATTATTTTAGGGTTATTCGGTGATTTTTGATTGCCATTATATACACTTTTATTGAATTGGTTACCTCATTACATTTTCATCTTTACAACTGTTCTAATCCAAGAAATTTCATTAAACTGATTTCATATAAAATTCTAATAATGCATTATTAGATACACTTTATAAGTATTGATTGGAGACGAAAATTTACTCAAATTTATACTTTGCTTCAGTCATATAAAAATTCCACACAAACTTTGTGTTGAAATTTTGACCGAGCGGCCTTGGCTTTGAAATCTTGAATATTGGGTCTCAATGAATCAAGAGATTTATGATATATCAGTTACCATGTTACATTATTAGAATTACTGAGTTCAAATTACTGAGTTCAAATTACTGAGTTCAAATTACTGATACAATATATAATAATTGTATATGAGTATTTGGATTTAATTTATATCATAGTTTCAATGAGGCTGATGCATTGTGAATAGATACGCAAATTATCAGATGAATGGATATATGTATCAATATATCAATGTGCGTAACCTCGTTAAATCACCAAGTAATTTTAGTTTTCAATTACTTTTATTACTGATACAAATTACTGGTTCAAATCACTGGTTCAAATCACTGGTACAAATTACTGATACAATTTACTGGAACAATAACATGACGGGCAAAAAATGATGATATGTAAATGCAATTGGATTTCATTAACATTATACTATTATAAAATCAATTCAACATGCTTAGTATTTATTATGAATCAATATAGTTATTCTATTCTTAAAAAATATTGAATAATTCAATTAATTTATTCTATTTATATATTCCATTACTATATTAAATGCATACTGTTCCACAAGTCATTAATTGTGATAAGGAAGGAATAGAATTTGTTCTGACAACAGATTTCAGTCTTTCTCCATCTGAATCAGACGCTAATACTGTACATCTATTTAGCCTTGGCTTGAAAAGTAGGTGTATGTTCAAAATAGATGATATAACTATTGATCCTAAAAATATTATTGATGATTGTCTTATCATTCCAAAACAATCAAATGAACTGTTTCAAACTATGATAGATAATGTCCATAATAAAATTCTTGATATAATACAAAAAGATTCTGTAGCAAATGATCAAATTATATCTGGTATATATCGTTATAATGATTATAAATTAAAACTTTCGGAACCTATTAAAAAATATTTATTAGATTGTGATAGTACAATAATAAAAGTTTCATTCTTATGGAAATTTAATATCAACCAAAAATTTGCATATTGGGGCAGTAAAAAAGAGACCACGACAACACTTTTATTGTTTATGCTTGAATTAACTGAATTACAAGAAAATAGAATAATAATCACAATCTAAATATAAATGCGAATTCGAATGTCATCAAATTCCACTATTTCTTTATCTTTAGTTTCAATGTCACATATTTCTGCAGTTATAATAAATACATCATCATCCATAATATATATATTACACTTCCATATAAATTTATATAGTAGTGTATTGTCATTGTTTACCATTTTTGAACTGGCATTCTTAGATAAATTAATTTTAAAGTATTCATTATCATACCTGATATTATTTGGAATAGCACCAAGATTCAATAATATATTTGTAATTATAGTTTGAGTTATATAAATGATATTATCATAAAAATATTTCATTTCATCGCTTTTAACATCATTATAATGAATATATAAGGTATTATCAATTATATCATTTTTATTTATTTCAATCCAATCTGTTGTAAATCTACATTCTTTCGATGATTCCTTATCACATAAATGTAAATTAGTTTTTGTTAAATGTCCAGAAGTATCAAAATAACTCAAATAAAATTCTGTTTGATAAAATTTATGAGAACCAATATCTAAATAAATCATTTATTCTTATTATTTAGATACAAAAAAATTGATTATCAAATTATTTAATAATAGTTCATTTGCTAATCACATAATTAAATATAAATATGGCAGACTTTCTTGTCCCTATTGTTGAAAACAATACGAATAATAGTCATAATAAGTCAATCATCTTAATTGATGTTTCTGGTTCAACAGATACTAATATGAATAATGGGAAGAAAATAAGAGAATATGAGTTTGAGATTGCACAAAGGTTGCTAGAAACATATGATAGTGCAAAGATTATTTGTTGGTCTAGTAAGGCTATTTCATTAGGTACATTAAATCATGATGAATTAGTAAATGAAATGCCAAACATTTATGAGAAATGTAAAAAGATTAGTTCTGGAACACATTTGATGTCTGGATTATCTTTGATTCAAGATACAGATTTGAATAATAATGAATTTACTGATATAATTGTTATTACCGATGGAGAAGTTAATGATTCAGCTAAAGAATTAGGACTTAAATTAAGTGAATTGTCTTCTAAATATAAACTAGTTATGAAAATTATAGCTGTCGAAGTAGGAAAGAAGAACTATCTTACATCTCAGTGTGCGGTAGGTAATGAACTATATAGACTAGTTAGGAACAATGGAATGACTAGGTTAGTCAATAAATTTCTAATTTATAATGATCTAGATACTGAATTTGTTAACTTTTCTAATCCAATTGTTCCGATAAACTATATTCCATTTAGAGATCATATGTTCTTGAGAGCAGACTTCTCACATTTTATCAAGTATATTATTGGATTAGTTGATGAAATTAAGGTTAATGATAAAATTAATACTTTGCCGGAACCCAGTCAAAAACCTATACTAGAAGACAAAATGAAACATCATAGTTTTGAAGAGGAAGAAGAGGAAGAAGAGGAAGAAGAAGAAGAAGAGGATGATGAGAAAGAAGAAGAAGTAATAACTCCAATAAATGGATTAGAAGATAGAATGAAATATTTAAAATTAGCACATGAAGTATCATTGTCGCTTTATCATTATACTAAAGATAGAGACTATCATACGCAAGTTTCAATTGTTGATCTTTTTGCTAATATGTTTAAGGATATTCCAAGAGTTTATCAAGATACGAGAAAATTAATACTTGAAGAACTAAATAATCATATGACTGGTAAATCAACTACTTTTACAGAATTAAAAAAAAACAAATATACAGATATTGAAAATACAAATATATCATTAATGGAAAATGTTAGTACCTCTATTATTGATGAGTCAAAGTTCATGGAAAATCTATATAAGATATCATTTCCAATTAGAAATAATAATGGACTAACACTTGTTAGAACAACTAATGATTTAACTACAATTAGAATTGGAAACAATGAATACAAAAATTCAGGAATACAAGTTAATAATTATGTTTTACCAATTGTGTTTAGGCCTGATACATGTAATTCTAAACAGATGAGTTCTTTGCTTTGGTTATATACAAATTATGCAAGAGTTCTCAATATATCTCCCTCTAATGATTATTTGTACTATTACTTTTTATCAGATGCATATGCTATTTTGGTTCTTAATAAAAACAATATTTCAAATGATATTAAAGAACTATATGAATCATATGTTAAAATTGTTCTAACAACAAAACATGTTGCTGAAAAATCAATAATTGAAAAGATTCTTCTAGATGGTATGGTTAAAATTCCATATTTTGTACTTCAGCAATGTGCATCATATATTGGATTAGAAGTAAGACCATTGACACTATTTTACCTTTTAGCGAAAGAATTTATTATGCCACTTATTTCAGAAACAATACTAGATAAATTCATAGATGATTTACAACAATTCTGTTCAAATGATATTAGATTAGATTTAGGCATTGACCAAATAACAGAACTAAATTGGGAAAATGTTTATGTTAATCTTACAGCATTTGCCTTATTTAGTATGAAAAATGTATCTACACAATTAAATGATTTGCTAATACCAGCTAATAAATTGAATATTGTTAATATAAATACTAAAACAATTCATATTATGGAAAGTCATATGATTGAGAATACAAATATTGTTTGTGGGGCAAAGACTGTATTAACCAATATAACTAATATATGTGATATATGTAATACTAGTGCCAAAATTAAGAAAATAGAACCAAATAGTACTAATATACATATAAATGTAACTAATACAAAACAATTTTACTATGAAACCAGTAAACACATTGATTTAGGTTTTTTAGATGGTGAAAAGAAAAATGACAAACTAGTCATTCCAGAAAAATTCACAGACAATGATTCAGATTCAGTAAGTATAAGTAATGTAATGATCATTGACCCGGTTAGTAGTTCTTTAATGAGAGTGAAAGATAAAAATGAATTTAAGACAATAGTTAATCAAAAATATCCATTTTTACAAGATCTAGATTTTAGTAATGTTATTCTTGCTGGTGGTTTTGTAAGGTCTATCTTATTGAAACAATCGATGAAAGATTTTGATTTCTTCTTCTACGACTTATCAGATTATAATAAGCGATTTCATAAACTATTAACAGATTTAATTAATAATGTTAGAAAATATGATCCAACTCTAAAGTTTGGAATGTTTTTCAAGCCACAGTTCAATGTCTTTGAATTAGTATGCTTCTCTGATCCATCAAATCATATTAATGAAAATTTTACACTTGATAACTTTGATAAATATGATTTCATGAATTTAAGAAGATTTAAAGAGAGACTTGATGAAAATGATGAATACTATTTTGAAGACAATGATGAAAAAGGTATTAAGATGTTATACAGATTCCAATTCATATTATGTAAATATAATAGTATTTTTGATATCTTGCATTCATTCGATATGTTTCCATCTAAAGTTGGATATGATGGTCAAGAAGTTTATTTCACAGAAAAATCATTGATAGCATATAGATATATGATTAATGAAATATGTTATGATGGGGGATCAGATTTATTCAAACATAGACTGAACAAATATTTCAAATATGGATTTTCAATTGTCTTTCCAAAAAATAGTAGAGATTGGTCAAAACATGATTTCGATAATCAATATAACAATTCTTATACATCACATACTAATGAAAATATTGGTCCATTGACTTTTAAGGTTAGAAATGTTATAAGTAACAAGATTTATATAAATCATAATTCAAATATCGAAAAAATGTTAGAGAGAAATGAAGAACTAGAAAAGAATGCTTTAGAAAAAGGAAAGGCATTATATATATCATCATTGTTCTGTACATTTGTATCTTTTTTAAGATATGTTAAGATAAATGAAATCAATTATCTTTTTCCACAATATGATAAAGATGAAAAGTGTATAGTTCTACCATTAGTCAAAGATATAGATATAGATATAGAAAAATTTAATTTTAAGACAAGTTCAATTAAAATAGATTTCATAGATAAAATAGATAGTGCATATAAAAATACAACATGGTATGATGAATTTGTCAAGGCAATGATTTTAACGAAATATGAATAACCCTAATTTTTTATAATTCGCATTATAAAAAAATTGATTTATTAATATTAAGCCATATCTATATATAAGATTTATTAACATTTTCATAAATTATGGAAGAAGTACCATTCATTTCTACAGAGTCTAATGACTTCTCTGAATCAGACATTCACAAAGGAATTAAGGCAATCACTACCACTATCCAGGAACTAGACAGAGATAAGGAAGAATACCAGTTTTCTCTTCCAGTATCTCATTTTGTCGAGTCACCTATTAAGGATATTGGAAATTTGGAACAGGCTTTTCAACAACCAGCATTTAATGAAAAAGCAAAACTAGCAATAGATATAGATGGTAATTTAGTACGGTTAAGTCAGGAGCAATTAATTCAAATTAAGAGAACAGGAAGATTTTCTGTACCAAGTCAAGATTTCCCTGGACAAGAGTACAAGTGGGAAATCAGTAGAGTATTTATTAAAGGTACTGAGAATATTGTTGATACTTTTAAGGATGGTATTGCTTTTGGTACTAAACAATTTGTCATTACTATTCCAAATAGAATCTGGAGAGGTCCGATTTCAATGTGGGATAGTGTTAAATCATTTTCATTCGGTATCCTTGGGTTTTTAGCTTTACCTATTGGCAATTTAGACAGTACCACATCACCTACTAAATCAGCACAAGATTTGGAAAAGATTAGAATTAATACTCTATTTGAAGTTCTATCTAATTATAATTATAACAAAGATGAACTATCATTTGAAACTGAAGAAGGCGTAATCATTCGACTTTTTAATACTGAAGATTTTACTATACTGACCAATTTGGAGAATGACTATAATATTTATATGAATGAAGTTAGAAGAAACATAATTCAAAATAGAAATTTAGATCAAGACAATAATAAAGATCAACTCGTCGAATTAGTTAATGAAGAAGTTCAACAAAAACAAAATTCAGTTAGCCAATTTATTAGAGAAAAATTTGAGCCGAAAAAGGCAGAACAGATTATTGAGATTATGGCAAATATTTGGGCAGTTAGAACGGCCCTTAAAAATAGAGGTTTAGAAAAAGATAAAGCGATCAATACTTTTAAAACTACCCTAACCAATAAGTATTGGATTAAATCTAGAATTATAGAATGGTACACTCTTCAAGTTTCTAAATTTACAGATAAATGGGAAAATGAAAACCCTCTTATTACTTATATTGATAACTATACAAAAATCTATCTCCTACATCAAAATCTGGATATTCTGGAGTCTAAAGATTATAAGAATGCTCAGAAACAAACTAAGAGAGTAGCAGATGAAACATTTAACTGGGATTTTAGAATTTGGCTACCAAAGAATTGGAAAGTAACGAAACCAGATCCGGAACTAAATAATTCAACATACTATTCAGTTGATAAATATACCCATTACACAACATCAAGCAAATATCCTGGTTGGAGAATCGTCAATTTAT
>Ga0315284_10007665_pt1 | contig 15416 bp, 14 predicted proteins | sample YL17G09_16_MG_FD_203696 | JGI IMG/M metagenome (GOLD analysis project Ga0315284, IMG submission 203696) | Sediment microbial communities from Yellowstone Lake, YNP, Wyoming, USA - YL17G09_16 | ecosystem: Environmental > Aquatic > Freshwater > Lake > Sediment | place: USA: Wyoming | collected... | reverse complement strand
TGATATGAAAACTGAAAAGTTTCCCAAATACGAACCAACAACAGAAGTGTTAGATTATTTTAAAACAGACAGCACAAAAGAGATTATTACAAAACTTGCCTTCGGTAAGCTCAAGCAAAAGATTGCGAAATATAAAGAGAATAATATTGTAGTTATAACTCCTGAAAAAGAGAAAGAATATTACGATAGATTAAAATATGAGTTAGATGTAATTGAAGAAAAAAATACATTAGACTATTTCTTGGTTTATTGGGAGCTTATTAGAGATTACAGACAAAAAGGATATTCTATTGGACCTGCTAGAGGTTCTGCTGGAGGATGTTTGTTATCTTGGTGTTTAGAAATTACAGATATTGATCCTATCAGATTTGATTTGTATTTTGAACGTTTCTTAAATCCAACAAGAAAGGGTTTACCCGATATTGACGTTGACTTCATGACAGGAACCGACAATGTTACAAATGATTTTCTTGAAAAGAAATACGGCAAAGAAAGAGTTTTGAGTGTTTCCACCTTTTCAACATTCAACGAAAAGATGTGTTTGAAAGATGTTGTAAGAGCGCATTTTGGTGAAGTTGAAACTGGATTTGAATCAGATGTACATGCTGTAACTCAAGAAATGCCTAATTGGTTAAAAGTAGAATATTCACTTAAACATTGGTTTGAAACATGGCCAAGCGATCCTGCTTGTAGCGAGAGAGTTAAAGGGTGGTTAACAAATCCAGGCAACCAAAAGATATTAGCACAAACATTAAAACTACAAGGTCAAATTCGTGGTATAGGACAGCATGCGGCAGGTATTGTAATAACACCTGGACCATGCTGGGAATACATCCCTACAAACATAATAGGTTCAAACAAATCTATTGTCACAGCTTTTCAAGAAGCTGATAAGAGTGGTAAGGATTTATCTGAGCTGAATATATTAAAACTTGATAGATTAAAGCTTGAAACTTTAAACGTAATTGAAGATGCAATAAAAATAATAAAAGAGAAGAAAGGTATTGATGTAAGAGATGCAGTAAAAAACGTTAACATCAATGATCCTAATTTATTTGCAGAGCTTAGAATTGGAATGAATCATGGTATATTTCAGTTTGAAAGTGGAGGAATGAATGCTTTAATCCAAGGAATGGGTACAGAATCATTTTCAGAATTAACAGCTGCTAATGCTCTTTATAGACCTGGGCCTATGGGAATTGGTGCTCATGAAGAATATATTACGAACAAATTTAAACCTGAAAATATTAAATACGTTCACCCTGCTTTAGAGACAATATTAAAAGATACCAATGGAGTGTTAATATATCAAGAACAGCTTATGTTTTTAGCAAATAAAGTTGGCGGAATGAGTCTTGGTGAAGGTGATATGCTTAGAAGATATATGGATAAGGCGAGCGGAGCTATTGCTAAAAAATCTTTAGGCGAAGAACTATCAATAAAAGAACAAGATAATTATAAGGAGTTTGAAAAATATTGGAATAAATTTTTGGATGGTGCATCTAAGAATGGATATAGAATTGAAGAGGTTGATATTATTAAAGATTGGGTTATAAAGTATTTAGGATATTCATTTAATAAATCACACTCTACCGCATATGCTTATTTGGCTATGCAAACATTATTTTTAAAACATTATTATCCAACAGAATTTTATACAACACTTCTTAATCACCCAAAAGACAGTGGTAAAAAAGAAAAGGTTCAAGCATGGATAGCTGCGGCAATTGGATCCGCTATGTCAAAAGGAATAACAATTTCATCTCCTTCTAAGAAATCTGGGTGGGATTGGACAATGACAGGAGACAAAGAGATATCAATGGGCTTCTCAGGTATAAATGGTCTTGGAGACATTGCTTATGCAGAATTAATGCAGTTATTAAAACAAAGAGAAAAAAATCTTGAAACAATAAGTGTATCTGAGTTTTTTGATTTACCTTTCTCAAAGTTCAATAAAAAATCTTTTGAGTCATGTGTTAAGGCAGGAGTTTTTGATGCTTGGTCCGAATCAAGAGATTATTTATTATCGCTTAAAGAAAAAAAGAAAAAGAAATTTGTCGACGTTCATCAAATATCTTTATTTGATATGGGCTCTAAGGAGTTTGATTTAAAAACGGATGATATAGGACATTTTGAAAAAACAACTGAAGGCAGGAAAAGATTTGATTTTATTGAAGTTTGTAATTTTGACTTAGAAAAAATTCAGTTCATGTTAAAAGTTAAAACTGAAATAAATAAGAAGGCGACAAGGCCAATAGAAAATATTATAAACTTTGAAGAGGCTGGATGGTACTTCTTTGTACTTGAAGATTTTAAAATGCAAATGTCTAAAAACAATAAAGAATATCTTGTTATGAGAGTTGGTGATGGTATAAGTCATATGAGCCTAAGAGCTTTCAGCCCATTCGCAAAAAAGATATTCCCTGAGTTGCAACCAAACGGAGTTTACGTTGCTAGGTTTGAAAGAAATGAAGGAGGGTTTTTAAACTTTGCTAGAAACACACAATTTAAGAAAGTTGAAATATGATAGAAGAACAAATTGCAGAAGGAAATAAGTTAATTGCTGAGTATATGGGTTGGGAATTAATTAATATAAATGATGAACCAGCAGACCCCGATTTTGATTGTTGGGTTTTTAAAAACAAAGAAACTGGACATGTGGATTCTGGAATAGATGCACAAATTTATAATAAAAATTCTACACTTCCATTTAATGAAGATTGGAATTTATTAATGACTGCTGTATATAAGTGTTGTCAAGAATTAAGAGATAAAGGATTTGATAAGCGTGGTGATTGGACTCCTGAGCTTGGATATGTGAGTGAAATATATGTAATGCGCTTAAACAACCCAATTGAAAAAGTTTGGCAGGAAGTTATAAAACATATAAATCGTTATAAAAAATGAAACTAACAATTGAGTTGGTCCCATCTACTTCTTGGTTTTCTAATTTAAGAAGCATGCTTACCTCAGAGGAGTGGGATAAAATTAGAAAAGGATGCTATAAAAACGCAAATTATAAGTGTGAGATATGTGGTGGCGTTGGAGAAAAACATCCAGTAGAATGCCATGAAACATGGGAATATGATGAAGTAAAAAACATTCAAAAACTCATTAGTCTTATTTCTCTTTGTCCGAGCTGTCATGAAGTAAAACATATCGGTCTTGCTGGAATAAAAGGCAGAACAAAACAAGCTATGGATCATTTTTGTAAAGTAAATGGGTGTACATTATCGGAGGCTGAAATATATATTAAAGAAGTTTTTACGACATGGAACAACAGAAGTAAAAAACAATGGGAATTAGATATTAGTAAACTAGAAGAGCTTAAAAAATGACATATCACATATACACTGATGGATCGTCAAATCAAGGATCCGAATTAATTACAAACAGAAAAGGCGGATGGGCTTTTTTAATACTTGGACAAGATATGCACACGTTGTGTGAACATGCAGATTCTGAAAATAATTTTACAAACAATCAAAGCGAGTTAGCAGCTGTTATCAATAGCATAAAAAAATTTAAAGAATTATCATTAAGCGGTACTGCTGAAATTTATTGTGATAGCGCTTATGTGGTAAATGCATTTGCAGAAGGATGGATTAATAATTGGCTTAAAACTGGTTGGTTAAACTCAATGGGACAACCTGTGGCCAATAAAGAAATGTGGCTAGAGTTAATAAAATTGACAAAAGAAAACAGTGTCCGAATTTTAAAAATAAAACGCAGGTCAAATGTTTTCAGTAAACGTGTGGATGAATTAGCTAGAGCTAAGATGAGAAGTTAAAGAAACACTTTAATTAAAGCAATAGCTGTTGTAACCAAGAAAGAAGCAACTGCTATAACAGTATAAACTTTAGTTTTAAAACTTTCTAGCTCCTCTATTTTTTCTTGTTGTTTTTTAGCAGTCTCCTTAATAGTGTCTATAGAAGATTTTATATCTTTATTATTTATATAATAAGATTTTATATTTTTAAGATCATCAATATTAACAGCCTCATCAACAGAGCTTTTCCAATCTTTTAAATCGTTGATGGCGTGCTTCATGCCAGAAATTTTGGTCAATTCAACATTAAGACCGTTGATTTCTTCTGCAAGAGAATCACAGTTTTCCCCAAGTTTTTCTAATTCCTTAAGGATGTATTTAGACCACTCAGTCCAACCGTTATTATTTTCTAATTCTGACATCAGATTTTATTTTTTCAAATATCTCTTCTTTTTTTTGTTCTTCTAGTGTGATTTCAGCATTTTTAACGTCGCTGATAATTTGTTTGAATTTTCTATTTATACTTTGAAGCTTATCTACTATTTCTATAGAATGCTTATCTAAGTAAAAATTTACAACAGATTGATTTTGCATAAAATTTGTTTTAATTTTTTTTAATAATTGACTACTGCTTCCATACTAATTTATCTGTAGAATTTCTTAAGAACAATATCTATTTATATTGTCAAAAGCTAATGTAATACCTTCATTATATATATAGGTTTAAAAGTTTTTAATTCCGTGTTTTTAATGGCAAAATGACAAAATATTGCCTATTTATTAATAAATTATCTCATATATGAAAAAAGGTAAAACTTTGCAAGAAGAATTAAGTCGAATGAAATACCTAGCTGGTATTTTAAATGAGGCTGTTGGACAACCTGCACCAAGTGGCCAACAAGTTCCAAATGCTCCAGCGCAACAAAGCGCACAACAAGCAGATCCTGCTAAAACAGCACAAAATATTCAAACTACAATGAATCAAGCTATGGGTCAGCTTGTAAAAGACTTGCCTAATATTCTTAAAAATTTTACAACAACAGCTGGGGATAAGGATAGCGAGTTAGACATAACAGGACAACCACAAGCTAAGACGCAGGCTCAACCACAACAAGCTAAACCACAAGCCCAGGCTCAACCACAAGCTATTAAAGAATCGGATAATCAAAGAGAATTAATGTTTGATGAAGATAAATATAAATCTAATTTACATAATGATGTTAATGAAGGAGGGGTAATTGGTTTAATTGCTTCGCTACCAGTAATAGCAAAAGTTGGAGGTAATCTTATTAGCAAGCTTGGCAAGAAAGTAAATTCTCAAAATATGCAAGCTTTTGGTAATGCAACAGCTGCGGCAGGAGAAAAATTACATCACGTTTACATAGGTACAATAGAAAATATTATTTCTCCTTTTATGAAAAATGCAGACCCTGAAACAAAACATAAGGTAGCTGAGGCTGTATTTATGACTCTTGTAGGAGTGTTGTTTGCACAAGGATTATCTAATCCAGACCTTTTAACTCACATAAAAGGAGCAGAATTAGTAAATTTTGTTAAGCCTTTATTACCAGCCTCTTTAAGTCTTGCTGGATTATCATAATAAATTATGAGAAAAATAAATTTTAAAAAAATGGCAAACAGAATGCTTTTGAAAGAAAAAAAGCAATTAAGAAAGCCATTTGGTTCTATTGATATTGTTAAGCAAAACGCTAATAAGATGTCAAAAAAAATGACAGCACCTGAAAAAGCGCTTGATAAAATGCTGAAGGAACTTAAAGTAAATTATGAGCCTCAAAAAATTGTTGGACCAAAAATATACGATTTTTATGTTATAGATTCTAATTTATTGATTGAAGTTGATGGAGATTATTGGCATGCAAATCCAGCGTTATATTTAGAAGGTGATCATAATAAAACACAACAAAGAAACGTAAAGAACGATAAATTTAAAGATGTATTAGCAAGCGGAAGAGGATTTGGTTTAATTAGAATTTGGGAAAGTGATCTTAAAAATGATTACGCAGGTGTTAAGAAAATGTTGAAAAACAAACTAGGCATATGAAAAAGAGCTTAAGAAGTATTATAAGAAAAGAAATGAGCCTCATATTTGAAGCCATGGATGGCGGTGTCCTAGATGATGCCATGACCAATATAGAGGCTCAAATAGATGCTAATGTAAAGAATCTGGAAAATATTAAAAAGGCCACAGACCAAGATATAAAAAATAAAGAAAATGTTGTTAAGGGCCAAAAGCAACTAAGAAGCCAATTGCCAGCACAAAATCCTGATAGACAAGGACTTGAGAAAGAAGTTCCTGCTCAAGAAAAACAAATTGCAGCTGAAAAGAAACAGGCTGAAGATATAGAAAAAGCAAAAACTGACTTTGAAAAAACTAAGGCTGAATTAGCAAAAAAGCAGGCCGAACTTACTAATGCTAAACCTGAGGGTGAAAAGGGCACATCTGTATTAAAATCTTTGCCATCAGCAATTTAAAAAAATCATTTGTTTTAAATTTTTTTCACATATTTATAAAATATGGAAAAGAAAATATGCACAAAATGCAAGCTAGAAAAAGAAATTTCTAGCTTTTATTTTTTAAAGAAAGAAAATAAACACAAAACAACATGTGCTGAATGCGATAAGAGCTACGCAAAAAAATACAGAGATTCAAATAAATCAGAAATAAAACACAAAAACAAAGAATATGCATCTAAGAATAAAGACAAATATGCTGAATACTCTAGAAAATATAGAATAAAAAATTTAGAAAAAATACAATCTTTTAGAGAAAAAAATAAAAATAAAAACAACGAAGCTGTTAAAAAGTATAATTCTTTAAACAAAGAAAAGGTAGAAGAATATAAAAAAATGTATAGAGAAAAAAACAAAGAAAAGGCAAAAATTTATAGAGAAAACAATAAAGAAAAAGCTGTTGAATATAGAATAAAAAACAGAGACAGAATTAAGATGTTGCAGAAACAAAACAGAATCAAAAACAAAGATAAAATAAACGAAAAAATTAAAATAAAAAGAGATACCAATCCTTTGTTTAAGTTAGATTTAAATATAAGAAATTTAATAAAAAACTCATTTAAAAAAACAAATCATAGAAAAGCTAAAAAAACAGTCCAAATATTAGGTTGTACTGTTAAGTATTTTAAAGCATATATAGAACAACGTTTTGAATCCTGGATGAATTGGGATAATTATGGTAAATATGACCCAAATGGGCCAAAAACGTGGAATATAGATCATATCATACCAATATATGTAGCTAAAACAGAGGAGGATATTATAAGACTTAACTATTACACAAACCTAAGGCCTCTTTGTTCTAAGGAAAATTTAGATAAAAGTAACAAATTAATGTAAAAACTGATTTGTTTTAAAAAATTTTAATATTATATTTATCTAAACACCAAAAAAGATAATTATGAGTGAAGAAAATGAAAAAATCTCAATAGGAGGCGCTAACAAAACAGCAAATCCAATTCAGTCGCATTTAGATGCTGAAACAAAAGCTAAGGCTCAAGAGTATGGCGTACCTGAAAATCTTGTAAATAATGACGAGTTTAAGGTTCCTACAGAAAGAGTTGAATTGCCATCAAAAGGGTTGTTTTATCCAAACAGAAAATCTTCTGTAGAAATTAAATACATGACTGCGGAAGAGGATAATATCCTTTATTCTTCAGATCTTATTAAGAGCGGAAAAGTATTAGATGTGCTTTTAGAATCTGTTATTAAAGACAAAGACTTAAGACCTGATGATATGCTTTCTGGGGACAGAAACTTTGTTCTTATCGAAGTGAGAAGAACAGGTCTTGGCGATGAATATAAACCAGGAAATATAAGATGTGAATCTTGTAATCAAGACTTTTATCCAACTGTTGATTTAAGTAAATTAAAATCTAGACCTTTGGAATTAGAACCTGATGCTGATGGTCTTTATGAAGTTGTTCTTCCTATGACAAAGATTACAATTAAATTCAGATTACTTAGAGGTTCTGACGAAAAAAGATTAAGTAAGTCATTAGAGAAAAAAGCTGGTAACGTCAAAGTTTCAAGATTAATCACTGAAAGATATTTACTACAGATTATGGCTGTTAATGGCAATACTGATAAGACTTATATCAATAAATTTATTTCTGCAATGCCAACAAAAGATTCTTTATTTTTTAGAGAATATAACAGACAAGTTGAGCCTGGGTTAGATTTAAATTATGAATTTGAATGTAGTCATTGTGGACACTTACAAGAAAGAGACGTTCCTATTAATTCAAAACTATTCTATCCTGACGTTGATCAAGAATAATGGAGAGTGAAGAAAATAAAAACGAACTCAGAAAAAGTATAGATGAACTAAAAGTAGATTTTGAGCAGTTTAAAGAAAAAATAGACGGCTTTCAAAAAATAGTAAAATCAGAAAACAAAAAATTAGAAAAGCCTTTTGAAATGCTTAACCTGCCATCAAAAGGCTTTTTTTATGAAAATAAAACTAGCTTTCTTTTATTAGGATATCTTACTTATTTCGAAGAGAATTTGCTAACAAGTGAAATGCTTGTTGAGAATGGTATTGCCTATGAAATCGCTTTAGGAAACCTAATATACAATGACGATATTAAAATAGACGAACTCCTAACAGGAGATGTTCAAGCTATGTCTTTAGCGTTAAGATCGTTTTCTTATGGAAATAATATTGAACTAGATTTAAATTGTAATCACTGTAATAAAGAATCAAAAGCTTCAATACCTCTTACAAGTTTTCAAATGAAAGAAGTTCAAAGAATTCCTGATGAAAACGGAGAGATACATTTAGAGCTTGGTAAAACACAAATACCTGTAAAGATTAAACCTATCACATTTAAGCAGGAATTAGAATATTATAAAAAAGAGGAAAAACTGCCTCTTGAAAACATAGCCTTATCGGTAAAGGAATTTAATGGAGAAAGAGATCCTAAAAAAATAATTAATAGTATTAGGACATTAAGATTGTTAGAATCAAGAGAGTTAAGAAACGAGATTTCAAAAAATACTCCTGGAGTTGATACAAAATATAGTCATGTTTGTGAATTTTGTGATAAAGTTACGGATTATGATTTCGGCGGTAATACAATGGGCCTATTAAAACTACCTGCTTCTTACAGAAACAGTGTATTAGAGGAGATATTCTTATTGGTGTACTATGGAAAGTCAATAACTATAGATGACGCTAAGAGGATGCCTGTGACTGAGAGAAGGTGGTTTATTAATAGAATAAGCGAAGAAGTTGAGAAACAAAGAGAAGCGGAGAAAAAAGAGATGTCAAAGGCGAAAAGTAAGTCAAAGCACAAGTAAATTAATAAAAAATAACCTATTTATACTAAAATAGGTTTCATAATGAACCATACAGACTTTTTCCAAGAATACCAAAATAAAAAGAAAGCTTCTGAAGAGCTTTTTAAAGGCTTACAATCAAAGTTCGTATTAAACGAAGGCGAGGTTGATGAGGCGTTTCTTGGTATGAAAAACCCTGAAGAAAAAAAGAAGGAGATTGAGGATTATTTTAATAAAATAACAACCACTGCTCCTGAGTGGAAAAAATACAAATTATTTCTTGGCGATAAATCAGATCCTAAATATATAACAATTGGAGAGGCAACGCCTGAACAGAAAAAGCAGGCCCTAGATATTATAATTTATCAAGCAGCTCAAGATAAATTTAAAAAAGGTAAGAGCGGAATAGGTCCTTCTGAAAAAGATAAATCTGTTGTTGCATATAATTCAAAAGTAGTGGTTTCAGATAAAGATCAGGACCAACAAAACCAAAATCAACAAACTCCTGCTAACTATCAAGTAGAAAGAAAAGGTAAAACTTATTATTTTGGCAAAAACCAAAAAGAAAGATATACTATGGAAGTTGTATCTCCTGGAGATGCGGCTATGATGAATTATGATTGGCAACACAGTGAGTTAAAATATTTATTTGAGCCACCACTTAAATTCATAGGCAAGCAAATGTCTTTTGATTTAAAACAAGGAATTGTAATGAATTTTGTTGGAAAGTGGGAAGGACCATTTGTTGGTAATACTTTTGCTGGAATTTATGATGGCGAATCTTTTCAAGGTAATTATAAATGGGACAATACTGATTTTAATCCTAGCAAAAACACTGTAAAAGAAAAAGCAATTGCTTTTGTTGATGGTACGTTTTCAGACAGAACAAATACAGGAATTTTAGGATCTCCTAATATACTATCTACAGTAGATAATTTTCATTTAATACAAATACCTGTTGGTTATTCTATTGAGGTTTTGACAAACAAACAACTTAGACATACAATCACAGTTACAAAAAGACTAGATGGAGTAAATTCAAACTTTACTTATTATGTTTATTTAGGTTATGAAGCTGGAGAACAAGAGCCATTACCTATAACTCTACCATGGGAACAAATAAGAAGAGATTTTGACAATTATCAAATAGGCTTAAACACAAAAAATATTCCTAGTCTTTTGAAATTACAATCAGACGAGAGTATTCTTGAATTAAAAATAGTAAAAGCTGGAACTCCTCCTGCTTTTGCCAAAAAAGAATCTTTTGATGATGCAAAAACATATTCAGAAGACTTGCCTTTATTATCTGGTCTAAAATCTATTAGTCCTGCTAATTTTAAAAACTTTGAAGTTGATTTAGGATTGACTGATGATGTTGAATTTGAAAATTTTTTAAAAGCAAAAAATTATATAAATTCTCCTCAGTTTTTAAAAGATTTAGAAACAATAGGAAAAGGTATAGATTATGGTAAAGTAAGAAATGTATCTAAATATCCTGAATTGGTTAAGATATTTACTCCAGATGTTTTGTCTGAAGGTTTTAGTGTGGATGATGATTATGGAAGTGGAGGATATGGAGATTATGAATCTGTATATCAAAATAATGATCCTGCTAAGACAGCAACATTTAAAAAACTTAAACAAAATTTAGAAGCTCAGTATAAAGATTATTTCCAAAAATATGGACAATATCCAGATGAGTTTAAAGAACAAATGAAAATGATTTCTAAGGCTTATGGCCCAAAGAAAAAAAAGAGAATTGTTAACGATCCAACAAGTAATGTTTCTCAAGCACAACCACAAACTCAAAAAACATCTGAAGATGCAGCTCTTAATAGATTAGATAATTTTGTAAAATATTTTGTAGAAAAAATTCAGTCTAAAACAAAAGATATTAAAAAAACGCAAGAAATAAAGAATTTTATTTTTAATGCAATTAAACAAAGACTACAACAATATAAACAAACAGTTAAAAAAACAGTAGAACCTGTAAATACTACTGCTGTTGATCCTTCTGCTAAACAACAAATCGGCAAGCCTTTTACGGCTGAATCTATAATAAGATTCCAAATAAGGGGTATTTTAAAGAAAATGTTGTAACTTTTCTATGTTTATATCGTATAATAAGATATAAACGTAATAATATGAATCCAGGTGTAAAAAAATTAATAAGTGGTATAGTGCTGTTAGGCCTATCTATTTATGCTCATAATACAATAGGCTATAGTGGACACGTAGACGTTGATAAGTGGGCTCAAGGTTATTTGGTGCCATTTATGGGTAAAGACAGTGGGTTGTTTTTTTCAGCCCTAATAAATGCTGTTTCAGGAGTACTTATTGTTGTGTTTTTTCTTAAAGGTCTATATAGAATAATGACTTTTAATAAATTTATAGACCAACTTGAGGGCAAAAACACTTCTGGGCATGAGTTTATTTTTGAGCCAAGTACTTCTAGAGATTTTTCAGGATCAGCTATCGATAATGCTCTTAGATATAGAGATGCTAAAATGGATACTATGAGCAATGAATCGGCTGCAAAATTCTATAAAGAAACTTCTAGTTTAAACAATTTGGCTAATACAAATAATAGCACTTCTAGTTATTTAAATGCCAAAATATCAAATATGAGCAATGAAGATGCCATAAGTTTTCTTCGTGGAAAGTAATTGAAAAATACATATTTTAAACTTAAAAACCAACCTTTACTTTAGGTTGGTTTTTTTTTATTTTCTATTTATTAAAAAATAGAGAATAATGGCTGATAATAAGAAGCAGTATGAAGAAGCTATGAAGAATTTAGATTCTTTGCTTAAAAAGCAAAAGGCTCTAAATCAGTCATTGGAGGGAATGAAAACTTCATGGAATGCAATCAGCACAGAGGTATTTAAAATGGGCGGGGCCGAATGGTTCAAAAAAGTGCCAAAATCAGCAGAAGATATTCAAAAATCTGTTGATAAAATCGCTGATATGCGAAAAGGTCTTGAAGATGTCGGTAATGAATTTGACAAAGCCCTAAATCAAGATACAAACCTAAAGAGTCTTCAAAGTAATATTAAAGACACATTTAAACAATGGGAAGTTCATATTACACAAAACACATTATCAGAAACAGAAGCTGCTAAATTTAGAGCACAGGCTCAAGAAGATTTTATTAAGCAATTAAGAGTGGACTACAAAGAAATGGGCGCTTTTTCTGATGCTGAATTAAAAAGTCTTGTTAAACAATTTAATACAACAGAAGATATTGCTATGGCAGTATCAAAATTGCCAAGTGCTCATAAAAAAGTAATAAATTCATTAGCAGAAGAAAAAGATTTATTAAATCAAAGTGTAGATCAAGCTGATGCGATGATCCAAAAAATAAGAGAAGAACAATCTGAATTAAAAAAATTAGACAAGGAAGTATTTAGTATAAGTGCTGGATTGTCAAAGTTCTCAACAGTTTTAATGAAAGATGGTCTTGCTGCTTTAAAAGTTTTTGACCAAGAACTATCGACAGTTCAAAGGAACACAGGAATTGCAATGAAAGATAATGCTGCGGCATTTGGAGATTTAACAGGAAGAGTTTCTCAATTTGGGATGTCAGTTAAAGATGCTGGTGAAATGATGACATCAATGTCTGATGAATTAAATACAACAAATTTTTCTGTATTATCTAAAGCGACAGAAGACTTTGCATCTATAGCAGGCGCAACAGGAGCTGCGTCAAAAGAAATTACAACAATATCAGGAGAGTTAATGAGAATGGGTAAATCTTCTGAAGAAGTAAAAGACTATTTTGAAGGGGCTTCTCAAATGGCTCAAAAATTTGGAATAAGTTCTAAGAAAGCTGTAGAAGGTATTTCTAGAAATTTAACAAAAATGAGAACGATGGGTTTTGTTGGTGGAGAAAAATCATTAGCAAAAATGGTTGTTACTGCTGAAAAACTTAATATGAATGTTGATGAAATATTTGACGTTGCAAAGAAAGCTAGAAGTATTGAGGGAGCTATGGAAATGGCATCAGAATTACAATTGGCAGGAGGTTCTTTTTCAAATATAAATCCAATGGACTTATTAGCTGCGGCTAGAAAAGGTCCTGCAGAACTTCAGAAAATATTAACTTCAATGGGTAAAGATGTTGGAAGATTTAATAAGGAAACTGGAGAATATGAATTTGATCCTGTTGACATAGATAGATTACAAATGGTTGCTGACGCTACAGGTCAATCTCTTGATAGTATAACAAAAGGTATTCAAAAAGGCGGATTAGATAAAGAAAAATTAGATCCATTTTCTGGAATGTTAGATGGTCTAGATGAAGCGGATAAAGCTCTTGCTGAATCTTCTCTTGGTGATATGATGAAGTTCAACAAAGACACTGGTAAGATGGAGATTGATGCTGATAATGATTTGGCGAAAAAAATGGGCATTGATAGTCTTGAAGATATTAATGGCGACACGATTACAGCAATGTTGATTAAAAAGAAAGAGGATGCAAAAACATTAGAAGAACAAAATAAAAGAAATCAATCATTCCAAGAGTCGTTGACAAATTTTTGGGGAGCATTGCAAAGTATATTTACTGTTTTTGAGCCTGTCTTAAATATATTAACAGGAGCATTACAAGGTATTACTAAAGTTGTTGGTATGTTGCCAGGTTGGGGTAAATGGATTGTTGGCTCTTTAGTTGTAGCTTTCGGTTTATTTGGTACAAGCGTTGGCGCTCTTATAACTCAGGGTATAGGAAAATTTGTTGGCGGTGTAAAAGAATTTGGATCAGGTATAATGAAATTTATAAAAAGTCCAATGGCCACAATGAAAGGTGCATTTGGCGGAGCAGGGAAAACAAGTCCTGGAGGTACAGGTACAGGCGGAGCTCCTGCTGCAGGTCCAAAGGCAGGCGTTGGAGAAGGGTTTAAGAGTTTAGCAGAAGGTTTAGGAGCGATGGGAACAACCCCTGGAGTACTTAAAGGTATTTTAGCTGTTGCTTTATCAGGGCCTGCATTTTTATTATTTGTACCTGCATTGCCTGGTCTTATGGTTATGGCATTAATCGGAACAGTTGCTGATCCTATAAAAAAAGGTTTTACTGCTATTGCAGAAGGTTTGGCGGCATTTGGAAATACAGGTGGAATACTTAAAGGTATTGGTGCAATGGCACTTGCCGCTATTCCTTTAGCTATATTTGGACCACTTTCTTTAATGTTATTGCCTCTTGCTATTATTGGTGCATTATCTCCTCTTATAACTGCAGGTTTTCAAGCTATTGCTACAGGAATTGGATTTATGGGCCAAAATCTTGGTAATATAGTAAAAGGCTCATTGGCAATATTGATTGTTGGAGCTGCTATGATTCCTTTTGTTCTTGCTGCTACATATATGTCAGATATTGATTGGATGAGTGTATTGAAAGGTGTTGGTGTTATGGCATTAGTTTTAGTTGGATTGATAGGAGTTGGTATAATGGCATCTACTGTAGGTTGGCTAATATTATTAGGGGCAGGTTTATTGGCTGCCGCAGGTTTGGCTATGATGGTCGCTGCTGCTGGATTAAGTAGTATGGGAGAAGCGTTTGCGATGTTATCAGAAATTGATGCATCTAGTTTAAGTGCTTTAGCAGGAGTAATGTTTGTACTTGGTCCTGGATTATTAGCATTTTCTTTCGCTATGTTAGCTTTAAGTTTTGTAAACTTTGATTCTCTAAAACAATTAGGATCAACTCTTTCTGAATTAGGAGCTGTTAATGTTGGAAATCTAGCTGCTTTAGGAGTTGCATTAGGAAGTATGGCTCCTGGATTGTCTGATTTTGCTTGGTCTGCAATGGCTTTTGCTAATCCAGTTGCATTATTTGGAATTTGGGCCATGACTTCAGCTTTATCTGGATTGGTTGGAGTAATGACTCCATTAGCTTCTGCTTTAACATTAGGATCAAGTTCTTTAAACAGTTTTGCTTCAGGTTTAGATAAATTGGCGACAGCTTCTAATGCACTTTCTGATGATAAATTGGAGAGATTACAAAAAATATCTGAGGCTATGGCTTCTGCTTCGGCGGCTGGAAATGCTGCAAATGTAATGACTGCAGTTGCAGGTGGTGGTGCAGGTGGTGGTAGTTCAGAGCCTAGAAAGATTGAAATTGATATAAAACTAAACGGTAGAGACGTACAATACCAAATAGTAAAAGATACTGCTGTCCATAAATAACCAAAAAAGGACATTATTATAAGCAAACCTCTTTAATTTAAGGAGGTTTTTTTTTATAATATTTTTTTAAACGATTATTTATAATAAATGTAAAATAGAATATGTCGACCTTTTTTGACGATAACGACGAACAAGATAAACAAGAACAAAA
>Ga0315284_10007663_pt1 | contig 15417 bp, 27 predicted proteins | sample YL17G09_16_MG_FD_203696 | JGI IMG/M metagenome (GOLD analysis project Ga0315284, IMG submission 203696) | Sediment microbial communities from Yellowstone Lake, YNP, Wyoming, USA - YL17G09_16 | ecosystem: Environmental > Aquatic > Freshwater > Lake > Sediment | place: USA: Wyoming | collected... | reverse complement strand
AGATCCACGCCCTCGGAGAGGTCCTGGACGAGCGTGCCGATCACCGTGTTGCGGAAGCGCGCCGCGGGGCTGCCCGCATTCACCCAGGCGAAGCGGTTACGCTCTCGCTCCAACGAGGCCCTCGAGATGTCCCTGTAGGCACGCTGCATCTTCTGGAACTCGACGACCGCCCTCTTGTGCTCCTCGCCCCGGTACAAGCTGTTGGCCTGGATGAGTGAGAGCACGGTGTCCACCGCATCGGGCTTGAGCTCGAAGAGTCCACGCTCGAAGACCTGCACGGTGGTGCGGTAGTCGCCACGTACCGTGTCGGGCAGCGAAGCGCGAAGGTGGTGACCAATCTCCCCCGTGTAGAAGTGATTCCAGGTGAGCGCGCGCTGCGTCTCCGCCTCGAGGGAGCGTGTCTGCTGCGCGCCGAACTGGGGCTCGTTCAAGCCCACACGAAACAGATCGCGAATGCCATACGCCGCCACGATCTCGTGCATCGCAAGCGCCACCTCGGCGTAGAAGTCCGGGGCCTTGTACGCGGCCTGACCCCAGATGGTGTGCACCCTCCCCTCGCTGAGCGTGACCACCGCCCCTGCGCGCCGGATGAAGTGCTTGCAGCAGGAGCAGTCGTGCTCCGTGTTCTTCTTGAAGATGGGGTTGGTGCCCTCGGGGAAAGCGGCGAGGTACCTCGCGTAGAGCTCGTCGCCCTCGATGTCGGCGACAAAGACGTTCGTGTCTTTGGTCAGATCTTGGAAGGCCTTTGCCACCAAGTGGGCGAATGGCGGGAACTTGTTGTTGCTCATAGAAAACCTCCAGGGTTCTTATCCCTGCCTCGCGTATGAATTGACGCTAAGAAGAAAGCGCCCTTGTGGTGCTGCTCTCTTCAAGTTGAGTACGTTGTAAACGCCTAAGTCCTGGAACCATTCAAGTGTGTTGGCTTGTCGTGGTAACCACGCAAGCGGGTCAGGGTTTGGATCTGGAGCCCGGTGAGCTCGAGGATCTTCATGTCGATCTCGAGCGCTGAAGGGATGGCGTGCGAGGGCATAACCTCGATGACGGATGCCTTCGGCGCCGGTGCTGGCAGCACGCCCTGCGCAACGAGCTTCGAGGGCAGCCCCTCGAGCTTGACCAAGCCCGCCTTGATACTCGCTACCGACGTCGAACGCGACTGCGTACCACGCGTGAACTTCTTCAACGTGTTCTCGGTCACACCAAGCGTGGCGGCAAGATCAGGCCAAGAGCAGGCCATCTTCCGCTTCAACCCAAGGACCTTGGTGACCATGAGCGCGCGCTCGTCCACTGGGCCATCAAGCTTCTCAGAGCCGTAGCCCTTGGAGGCGAAGAGGGCCTTCACATTGGCCCACTTGTCTGCATGAATGAGCTTGCCTCCACCATTCATGATGTTCGACAAGCCGGACTTCGGCAGGCCGCAGTCACGAACCAGATCGGTCTGACGCAGGCCGGTGGTTTCAAGCCCCTTCTGCATCCAGTTGCGCATATCAGTGGTGAGAGTGATGTACCCGGGCTTTGTTCGGGGCATAGTAGTTCTCCTTGATGTACTGTTCGAGTCGTGGGAGTTGTGATGGGTGAATCATCGTGGGCTGCCGAAAGACCACGCAGCCACGCACCTTCGCAGTGAAGACGCGCGTGTCACTTTTCAGGTTCAGTGAGCGCACAGCGCCGCTGATCATCGGGACCGTGCACTCAATCGTCGTGCGGTCCCAGATGACGTAAGCGGCTTCACCGTGGGTGACCCAACCAATAAGAGAGCCTGGGTTTGGCTTCTTCTTGACGGGCTGTGGCGCTGGCCTGGCCGGTCTATCGAGTCGGCATACACAATGCGGCGCTTCGTGCCTGCAGCACTTGCACCTCGTAGTCGAAGCCATGATCGGTGAATTACCTCCACCGTTCTTATGCCCGCACACTACATGTAATTGCTCACGTTCTTCTCTGCTGGACAACGGTGATGCGGTACTCCGAATCTGATGAGTCGCGCTCGTTGTTGTCGTAGATGCGCTCCCACATGATGTTCCACAGCTCGATGAGCTGCTCGAAGTATTCGCGTTGCATCATCTGCTCAAGCTCGATGAAGTCACGCGTGTTCTGCTCCTGACTCAGCGTGCAGTCCTGCACGGCATCCTCGTCGCAGGCGAGACACCCGCAGTGCGCGCCGTTGTGCTTGCACAGCTCAACAGGACAAGCACATGCTGGACACTCGGAGCAGCAGCAGTGCACGTGAGACTTGTGGTCCGCGGGGAAGGGCACCACGAGACCCGCCTTCGTGAAGGCGATCTCTTTGTTCAGGTAGAGCTCTTGCGCGTACCAGCCGCAGTCGCAATCGTTCCCGCACGAAGGCACGGCATCCATGTTGTAGTGCACCAACTTGGCTGCAAAGAAGTACGCCTCCGCGCGGGTCGCGAACGTGCGCATGGGTACCTCATCCCCAAAGCATGCAACCCAGGATGTACCGACGTCGGGTGTCTTGGTGCGCGGCGTGTAGCCGAACTCGTTGCCGAGGTTGACGCGACGAGCGATGAGGGGAACAACGGGCGTGGGCATGGAGAACTCCTTGGAGGGAGAGATCCCTCTGAAGTTCTTATGCCCTAGCCCTCGACGGCTTTGCCTATGCTCTCGAACATCTCGCGGTCGATGTCTTGAGCCACCGTCTCGGACATCACGGCCACCATGGCCTGCGCGACCTCGGCTCTGGGTGCCATGTCCTTGATCTCCAACACCGCCTGCCGAAGCTCCACGTACTTGCTGGGTACGTGGTCTTCGCTGGTCATCCACAAGACGATGGGCAGGCACGAGTGGCCATCGAGCTCGAACCAGCCCGCGGAGCCGTAGAGTACGCAGTGCGTCGTGTCGCGGTGGCCGTACTCGTCGCGTTTCTCCTGCAGGTAGTCGGCGACAGCCTCGCGCGTTGGCCCGGAGATCAACACGTACGTCAGGTCGAAGCGGACGCCCTTGGTCTCTACCCACCGGCCAGGCGGGGAAAACATGGCGATGGTGCTGTCGGGCTCCTTGTCGAGGGACTTCCATCCCTCCCGGAAGAGCGTGACCTCGATGCCGTCCATGGTCACTCCTTCTTCGGGAACTTGTCGGTGGCCAGGAAGACGCCCAGGTGCCCCGTGGGCTCGAGCTGGATGGTGAGCTGCTCCAGGGCGTGGCCGCGCGCTCTGAGGGCCTCTGCGATGCCGCGGAAGGCCTGCCCGGCGATGGCCATGGCCTCTGCGCAGTCGGTGGGCTTGGTGATGGTGCTCATGTTCCGTCCTTGCTGTAATTGTTGGAGGTAACGAAAGCGGCCCCGGGTGGGGCAGCTTCCGGCATCAGAAACTACTTGCGTCGGGGATGCAGGCCCACAGTTGAACCACCGCCTGCACGCGGTCGAACAAGCTGGGCACCTCACGGATACAACCACCACCGTGATCGGGGTCGTTGTACCACTCGAGCGGCCCACCCTTGCGGAAGCACTTGATCCAGCGGCGAGGGCCGTCTTGATCCTCGTACACAGCGACACGCTCGGTGGCGATGAGGAGGTGAATGACCTCGATGGTGCCTGAGCGTGCAACAGGAGCTTGATGCTCAATCTTCGCGTGCCGCATGTCGTTGAGGAACAGCACGAACGCGGGCTGATGCTCCTCAGAGGAGAAGGCTTCGCGCAGTGTGCCCACGTTCATTTCATTCTGCCTTCTTGTACTGCGCGGCGTGTGCTTCTGTCATGGGTACTAACTCCCAGCCTTTGAGGGCCAAGAACTTCTTGGGCGAGTTGCCGATGTGTACGTCCCAGAAGTAGGTATCAACCACCTCCCGTTCCGCAGCCTCTAAGGTCTCACCGTCGAAGGGACCGATGTCCGTATCCGCCAGGGCCCACGTGCCCAGGTTCACCAGCGCATAGATGTTCATGCCTCCCTCATCGAAGTAGTTGTCCCAGGAGCTTGTTGAGCTCATTGATCGCGTGCGCCATGTCTTCCGTGAGCAGCGGTGCCACTGCTACGCGAACACACGCCTCCCATGCCCGACGCTCGGGCTCCTTGAGGCTGTGCCACTCCGCGATGTTCTCGTGCCCCATCTTGGTGTGCCAAGCGAAGTAAGCGCGTTGTCCTGGCGTCATCTGCGATTGTGCGATCGCCATGCGTAGCTTCTCGACGCCCACGGCCATCTTGGGTGAGCTCATGATGCGGCAGACACAAGTGATTCCGCCAGCCATCACGCCGTCAGTACAGAACTCGCACGAAGATGTTGTGGTCATAATGCCGAGAGTAGTTTTCGGGAGGCCGTTAGGCCTCCCAACGCCACAGTGTTTGTGATCGTTGCTGTGTTAGCTGAACGAGTGCGTACGCCAAGCCCTCCATTATCTACATCGACATCGAACAGCACTTGCTTTGGTACCCTATCCCTGCTTTCTGGTAGTTGAGGGTTTGTGTCGACTTCCCACAAAACTCGACTCGCGTTGTACACATAGAGGCCACCCCCAAGTGGAACCTCAAAGTAAGAGCAACATGACGGGAGATTTCTCTCCGATGTTCTTATCTCATCCTTTTGGCGCTTCTTGCACCCAGAAACACAAAGCCCCGGACTCCGAAGAGCCCAGGGCCTTGTTCCATTGCGCGCTGATGACCTAGCAGAAGGCGCAGCGCCAGCTCGACTCGACGCTCTCCGGGAGCGGTGTGGTGGGCGAGACGAGATTGAACGCTGTGCCGTGGAAGAAGGCACGCACATCTTGCTCCCGCTTCGAGCGCTTCCAGAGTTCAAGGATGCCACGATCGAGACGCGCAAGGTGTTCTTCGGAGAGGAAGATCGCCCCACCCATGTAGTCGTGGCCCTGCTGGATGGTGATGACCACGGCCATGCCATCGATGCAGGGAATGAGGAAGGGCGGCATGTCCCGCACGAGCGTGCCGCCCAAGTACTTCGCCATCGCGGCAAGGACACCGCTCGGCATGCTGTAGCTTTCGTCTTCTCCTAGTACCCCGATGGAGACGAAGGACGACATCACGTCATCGTACTTCTTCAGCTTCACGGAACCGAAACCAGTGGGGTCGATCTCTTGTACTTCCTCTGTCTGCAAGGAGTCCTGTGCCATGATGGGAAAACCTTTCCGTGGGTCGGCACGTCGTCGAAACGTGGACCATCGGTTGTACCGCTGTCCTCTTGGTTTGAGGAAGCGTGCTGGTTGTACTGTCTCCGCTCTTTCCCGCGCTCAACGCCTTGAAATGCCAGCGTTCTTTTCGTTGCCCTATGTGACCACGCACAAAGAGACGGCCAGAAGAATGTTGAAATCCTCTGAACCCACCTTCAGGTGCTACACATTGAGCGCTGCGCGCGTTACTTCATTGACTTCGTGGTGAAACGATCCTCCGCACCTTCTTGGGTGCAGTGGCCTTGAAGTTCTTCTCCCGGTTATGTGCCCACTCGCCGGCGTGGAACGTATCGATCTCGTCGATGGTGACAAAGATGGCACCACCGTCGAACTGACCGACGCGTGGCTGTGGGTCCCACTCCGCCCAAGTCAAGATGAAGCAGTCGTTGCGGCGGAAGCGCTTCAAGAACTCTTGAACCACTTCCGCCACCTGCATCACGCTCGCTGAGTTCTCGCTGTAGAACCAAGCGTAGGTACCCCACTCCTCCGCCGTCACCTTGATGGCGAACTTGAAGTCAGGGAAGAAACTGTTCTCATCGTAGTCGTGTGGTTCACCGTCGAGGTCAACACCTCGATGTCGTGCCTCGATGTACCGCGCGAACCACGTTGCTTCATCCTCACGCAATTTCGGGATGACCTGAGAGAACTGCAAGCGTGAAGTCGACATCAACGTCCTCTGTTGAGAGATCTCATCCGCTCCTTGACGCGATCGAGCTCGATCACCTCAAGGTCAACGGGAGTAAGGGATTGGTTGTACCGCTCGTGAACGTATTGCTGTACCGCTAGCAGCTCTTCATGTGGAAGCCCTGTCATGGGATCCGACTTGATGAGGAACACGCGGTACACCTGCCCGCTCTCCGAGTGTTGGAGTACGAGCGCTTTGTAGCTGGCCACTAGCCGCTCCCACCGAGGGGCAGCATATACGAAAGGTCCATGGGAACTCCTTGGGGCAAGAACGCACCCAAGGTACTTATGCCCGAGGACTGTTAGAAATCGTCGGTGCCGGTGGAATCGTCACCGGCAACGGGGAGGGCGCGGGTGCGGACTGAGGATGTATCGCGTCGGCGGTATTCCGCCGGTCTGCCGACGCTCATGACGTTTTTTACTGTCAAGCGCCTCACGTAGTTGCGTACGGTCTTGGCGTCGAGATCGAGCTCACTGCAGATCGTGAGGAAGGCGGTGATGGACTTGCCCTGCCGGTTGCGTTCGTCCCAGTTCGGATGTCCTGCCTCTTCCTCAAAGAGCCAGGTGTACGCGTCCTCGGCGAGCTTCTTGTGTAGCAGCCGCGTGCTCGTGCGGTACAGCACCCAGTCGTAGGCGGCGCGGCGCACCACCTCGAGGAGGAGGGTCTTAGTACCACGGATCTCCTGATCGATCAGCGCATGCGTACGGGGTTGGAGGTCGTAATCATCCTCCTCGGTGGCCTGCAGCGCTGCCTTGAGCATCACGCCCGAGGGACGCTCGGGCGTGAATTCCTCCTGCACGGCGAGCTGGCTGTTCACCGTGCGCAGCGCGCGCGCGATGTTGCTCATGGCCTCAAGCACAACAAGCTGACCCCTTGGGGAGGCCTGGTCTTCTGTGCTGAGGGCCTGAAGTACCTTCGTCGCCATGCCCGTCGAGTGGAGGACGAGCTTGAAGGAGGCGAAGGAGCTCATGAGATCACCACGGAAATGGGTAGGCCAATCAAGCCTGGGTCGGGGATCCGCACGATGCTCTTGTCGTTGCGCACGCCTCGGAGCTCGGCGGTGCCCGCGCTCAGGGGACGCAGGGTCAAGATGCCACCCGCGATGAGCAGCCCGAGGACGTTGGAATCGCTCGAGGAGAACTGGACGGCCTCGCATGTCTGCGGCGGCGTAAGGGTGTTCCCGTCAGAGGTGATACCTGCCGGAGTGATCTGCAGGTCTGGGTCACCGACCGTCATCGTCAGAGGCACGACGGGGCTGAACGTCACCGCCTGCACGACGGGGAATAGAAGGTCGGGCAAGCTCACGTTCGGGGCATCCGGCACTGCGATGCACCGTGTGTAGTCCTCGAGGCCCTCGATGGTGACGTCGTACTTGCCGCAGCGAATGAGGCTCACTTGCGCATAGCCGTTCTTGTCCGTGTGCGTGCTCACGCGCTCGTTCAAGACCGCCGAGCCATCCAAGAGAAGCGGGCGGAACTTCGTGATGAAGTGGATGTCCGTGTTGGGCGCCGGCGCCCCCGTGGCGTCACGGAAGAAGCCGTACGCTACGCAGAGGCGAAGGTCGTTGGAGACAGGTGGCGACAGCAGGGTGGCAACGATGTCAAAGACATTGGGTGTCGCCAACACTTCGATGTACTTCGGGTTCGCGAAGCCCACGCCGAACTTGAAGAAGCGGAACTGGTACGTCGCCTCATCAAGCAAGAAGCCCACGTGCCCATCGGCATCGGTGGTGCTCTGCGTGAAGAGCTGGCTCCCATCGGCGGAGTACGTGTTCACGACGACGTTGGGCACGGGTTGTTGTAGTGGGGTGTTGTCCTTGATGAAGATGTCGACCTGCTGATACGCCATGGCTACCTCCCGGCTAGTTCAAAGACGATGGTCTCGCCGTCACGCGGTACGTGGGCGAAGCGCAAGCGTTCTTTGGTCTGCGGGTTGATGACGTGGCAGCGCATGCGCGCTCCAATCAAGCCGGGGACCTGCCTGCAGTACAACTTGAGGGACTGGCCCTCGACGTAGTCGAAGTGATGGGTTCTCAGGCCGTACCCTGACTTCGGGTACGTGATGGTGATCACAACGTCCGCCGTACGGCGAAGTCGATCTCCGGTTTCTGCACGTTGAAGAGATCGTTCGACCCGTAGGCGGGATCGAGCATGTCGAAGCTGAGCACCGCAGCGTTCGTCGGCGCCGTGATGTCCCTGACGAGATCCGTACCTGCGATCGCCACCGTGAACGCCTGCCCACGTACGAGCATGAACTCGGCGTGGCCGCACTCATCGGTGAGGGTTTCCGACTTGCCGTCGACCAACGTCTTGCCGGCCACCTGCGTTCCACGGAACTTCGGGGCTAGAAGAACGGCGCGGTTGGCGAGCGCGACGCCGTGGTTGTCCACCAGGTCGACCGTCGCCCGCACCAGGTTCTCGGTAGCCAGCGTCGAGACGCTCTTGCCGGAGAAGGGGAGGGAGAAGGTCGACGTGGTGCGGAGGAGCGCGTTGTAGAACCGGGTCTTGTAGAAGAACTCCGGGGAGCCGTTGTGGTCGGTGAAGAGGTACCTGGTTGTCCCCATGGTGAGGGGGATCCTGGCGTCCTTGCCGAAGGCCACGGAGGCGGGCTCGAGGGTGGGCAGACCGAGGAGGGGGGCGCCGTCGCCGCCGATGACGCGCAGGATGGATGCGGAGCCAGGCTGGGCCGTCTCCACGATCAGGGAGCTCCCGATGACGAAGGAGCGCACCAGGCGCCTGCCCTGGGCTGTGATCTGCGTCGCCGCGGCCCCGTACGTGAGGGGGTCGGAGCCCGAGAAGACCACGTTCAGGTCGAGCTCCTCGTTGACGCGCAGCGCCAGGCTCTTGCCCGAGAGGGTGACGCTGGGGCCCGTCTGCGGGACCGTGGGGGCGTCGCCCTCGACGAGCGGGAGGCGCGCGGGGCGCCAGCCGTCACCGGTGAGGGACTCGAAGGGCCCGTTGGGCCCGATGCGCGAGCGCCAGATCTCGAGCGAATCGAACTGGCCCTCCCAAGCATGTCCCTCGACGAAGATGTCGAGCTGGAGGTCTTGCTCGGTGGCTACTGTTTCGGCGGGGGAGATCGTGATGCTGGGCATCACCCAACTCCGATGGTGCCGTCCTGCTGCACCTTGGTTGTGGTGATGTCGATGCCGTACTTCTCTTGCAGGCGATCGCGGAGTGCGAGTAGTTTGGCCTGCTCGGCCTTGAGCATCTCGTTGGCCTTGAGCATGTCTGCTTGAAGACGGTCGGCCTGCATCTTGATGTTCGCGATCTTGAGCAGCCCGTTCTCGATCTCGAGCTGCTCCTCGCGGCTAAGCTGGGCGCGAACGGGCGGGGACGTGTGCTCGATTGCCGGCACACCGTTGGTGGCTTCCATGTTCAGTCTCCTGTGCGGGGATTAGGTGGCTACAAGAAAGTCGTCGATGGAGTCCACTACAAGTGCAGAAGCGGCCTGCACGTTTGACCGTGCAAGCCGCTCTGACCCCGTGCGCCCTTTCAAGATCTTCTTGCTGCTGTCCACCCGATGGTTGATATCGGTGCGACGCTTGTCCGCCCAGAACTTCGAGGCCTTCAGGAGGGCGTCAAGCCTGTTGTTCCTGTCAGCAACGCTCTGGGTGGACATGCGACAAGAATCTACCAGCACAAGTGTCGGATGGAAGTCCCTTTTGAGTTATGTAGGTGGAGGTCTTCCCTTCTTGACTCTTTTGGGGCCCACAACCGCGTCATTCCTTCTCGATCAGCCGCCCGGCAACCTGCTGTAGGTCTAGGGCCCGATCGACGTCCGTTGTGCTTTTCGCCAGCATCGAGACAGCGTTCGCAGCCCACCAAGACGTCGGCACTGGCAGCCCGTCTTCATCCACCTGCGTCAGATTGGGGAGCGTGGGCTCCTTCTTCTTGAGCATCTCCGAGATGGTCTCGAGCTCCTCTTTGCTGAGGAGCGCGGTGAGTGACCGTCGTAGTAACAACCACGGCAGGTCGCGTTCGTTGGCGTAGCGCACGACAGAGAGGACTCGTTGAATCTTCTCCGCCGAGAGCTCTTCGCCGATCTCCTGGCGCATCTGCCTGCCGATCTGCGTCATGCGGTCGGCACGTGCGGACGTGACCGTGTTCATGTCCACTTCGTGGAGCATCGGGCCAAGATGTACTCGCTCGAAGAGCTCGCCCTTTTGCGCCTCCCACTTCTGTGTGCCGATCGTCATGCCGAGTCCCCTCATGGGGTCCCAGATGGCATTCGACACGCTGAAGACACCTGCGCCGAAGTCCGAGTTGTGGAAGGTCATCCCGACGCAGAGTGCCTGCCCGGGGAAGGGCTCGAACACCGTGGGCAGAACGCACTTCACGCTGGTGCGAACATCGGACGTGAGTGTCTCGACAGGCTCCGCCGACATCTCGTGGCAGTAGTCGAGGAAGTAGGCGAGGAGCGGGTTCGTGGAGAGGTGAAGGGCGTAGCGCCGGCTCAAGAAGCCACGCACCTCCTTGCCCACGATGCGCACGAGGAACTTGGCGTCATCACCATCCTGCCGCTTGAAGTTCAGCAGGCGGTAGATGGTGGTGAGGTCTTTGGCCAGGAGATCGACGCCCCAAGCCTTGTGGCCTTGGAGCAAGTTCACGTAGGCCATGGGCACCTTCACCCGCCCGGCGATCTGACCAAGCGCGTGGCGGTGAAGGGTGAGTACACCGCCCGGCGTGTCGATGTCCCCGAGGACGAGCTCGTTCTTGTCGTTCTCCCCGAAGGAGATGCTGGTGTGGGGCTTGAGCACGTCGCGTATCTGTTGGGCCTGCATCCGCTCGAGGATGCGAGCGCGCACCGCCGGCGCGCCCTTGATCTGGGCCTCGATGGCTGGCTTCGCCCGCTCAGCCGAGGTCCACACAATAGGTAGCTGGGCAGACATCACTTGTTCTCCTCCTTGTACTTCGCGTGCCGAGCGCTCTTGTCGTCGAGCTGCTTGCGGTGGGTTGCCTCTGTGTTCCACTCAGAGGGCTTGATGCACCCGAGCGACCGCATGATGAGGAAGATGGTGGTGTAGAAGGGGTAGTCACCCCCGATCTCCGCCGACCACTTCCGCTTGTTGCTGGGCGCGTAGTACCCGAAGATCAAGTCCTCGGGAAAGCCCTCGAAGTAGCACGGGGCAAGCTCGTTACCCGTGTACTTCGGATCGACCGGTGGCGTGGTGTAGAAAAGGCCGTCGAAGTTCGCCTCGATGGGCTTCCCGCTGATGACGGAGAGCTTCCAATTGTAGAAGTTATTTCGAGCGATCAACCTCAAGCCGATGTCCGGCCGGCTGAACTCGTACACAGGCAGAATGATGGACTTCGAGCGATGGGTCGAGATGACGTCGGGGATGTTCTCGTGTTCCCACCAGTCGAGGCCGACGCCGACGAGCTGCGTGATGGTGTCACGAACGAAGGCCACTTGATGTCCCCACGCGCCCTTCCACAACATCTCGTCGGCGACGATTTGCGCGCTGATCCACTCCTGCAGCTTGTTCTTCTCAGTCATAGGCATTCTCCAAAAAGCAAAAGGGCCCCCGGCATGTGCCGGAGACCCTTCGATGCGACTGCGGATGCTCAGATCAGATGTACGATTTGACCTTGGCTCCCACTGAGCTCTTGATACGGGAGATCTGGGACGGGCTCTTGCCCAGCTTCTTCGCCAGGTCGTTGGTGCCTGTGACCAGTGCTTTCCCGTTGATGCCGTAGATGTGCTCGAACACCATGCGCTCATCGGGGTGTGGGAACACGCTGGTGAGCTCCGCGTTGATGAGGTTCAGCACCTCTTGTTCGCGGTTGGATGCTCGAGTCGCAGGATCGTAGGTCCAGAGAGAGCCGGGTCGATCGGCCTTCTGGTTTGCCCGGATCTCACCCACCCTCTTCTCGGTGAGCTTGAACTTGGGGTCCTGCTGGTTGACGTGCGTGGCGAGCTCCGCGTTCGTGGGCGTGCGGCCGAACTCATCGGAGAGCTGGTCGTGTGCCTGTTGGATCTTGCCGATGAAGCGGATCTGCTCCTCCGGCATGTACGCGAAGTTCTGGTTCTTGGCGTTGTAGCGCTTCGCCTTCTGCAGGCGCCCCTCGACGTGGGTACGGAGACTCGCGCCCCGGTCGGGGTCGTACGTCTCGAAGGCCTTGATCATGTGCGTGTGGAGCTCCGCTTTGAAGGCGGACTCGTTGATGCGTGGGGCCTTCCACTCGCGCGTCTTCGCGTTGGTCACTGAATTGAATGCCTGGAGCAGGGGCTCGAGGTGGGCCGGCTTGCGCCCGTTGTCATTCCAGTGGTTCCAGAGCTCGTGTTCCTTCTCCCTCTTGACGTTTGCGCTCTTCTCCTTCGTCGAGAGGAACTCTTCTACTGCGTTCATGTTCCTCCTGGGATCGTGATCTCGATCTTGAAGTCACCTGGGAGCATGTGACCCATCGTCTCGTTGTAACGCTGGCAGACGCCATCGGCGTAAGCCTGCAGCTGCGCACGCAGTGTTGGCGTGTCCGCGTGGCCGATGAAGCCTTGGAGACCCTTCCGGATCTCCTCCTCCACCTGCTTCTGAACACCCTCGACCGTGTGCTTGGCCTTGAGCTTCTTGATGAAGTGGCGTTCTTCCGGACCCCAGGGCATTACCCGAGAGTACTACGAACCCGCTCCTTCAAGGTCAACCCATCGCGGACATGCACACTGCTCTTCTTCTCGAGCAGCACGCTGTGCGCCTGGCGACGTTCACCAGCCGGCGTGTTGAAGTTCCGGTTGATGACGGCCTTGTCCTCGGCCGAGGCAGAACCGAGCTCCTCAAACGCGCGGTCCAAGAACTCAACACGTCCTGAGGCAGCTTCACGGACAACCGCTGTGCCGTGGATAATTCCATCGGCAGGTGCTGCGTCGCGGTGGCCCTCGGGTTCGGGGTAGGTCTGCTGCTCCCCGGACACCAAGCGGTCCTCGTTGTCGCCGGTCTGCTCTGCCTGCTTCGCCAACATAGCCTTCTGGATGTCCTTGATGCTCATGCGGGCGATTCTACCGGAGCTAGCCAAGAAACGAGAACGAGGCGTTGATGCGTACCAGTTCGGCCTTCAACGACTCTGCCTCACGGGTCTTCGCTGTGAGGGCGGCCTGGAGCTCGATGAGCTTGCCCTCGCTCTCTTCGTTGTCCTTCTTGAGGACCTTGATCATGACCGCTTTGAAGTCCTCGACGGTGTAGATCTTCATCCCGCCATCAAACTTCTGCTTCACCTTCTCGGCGAGCGCCCAGTCTTCGACCTCCGCACGAATACGGATGTCAACGAAGCGCTTCTCCCCCATCCCCTGTTCTTGCCACGCCTCCAGGTGGAACGTGAGACCTGGGAGCTCACTGACTGACTCCGTCATTTGACCAACAAGTAGAATGAAGGAGCACCGAGCTGCTCAGGACGTTGAGTGAAACCCATGCGTAAGAGTTTGGCTTCAAAGCGTGTGTTCATAACAGACTCCACGTACAATGAAATGTTGCGAGCATGTAGGTCCTCGACGAGCTTGGTGAATGCCCCTTTCCCAGGCTTGGTAGCTTCGATATTGGCAATATCCAATATGCTTTTGTAGACGGTACCTCCCAGGCTCCGCTGGCTCCAGCGTACGTACAATCTACGGAATCCATTGTGACGGACGTATGCGTTAGGAGGGCGCCTATGCGGGTCTACCAAGAACTCTTCAAGTGTGCCCAAGGTCATCTCACCCCCAAGATCTTGCTGACGAGCTTCACGATGAGGTCCGGTGGGAGCCTCATCTCACACAAGGCCATGGCCAAAGGGCTCATGGACTTCTTCCGGTCGTAGACCGCGAGAGCGGCCACAACGTTCGGTACAGCTTTGCCTAGCTCACCGAGCTGGCGCACGACCAAGGGATCAATGGGTTTCTTGACACGCCGCCGCAGCTTGCAGAGAACAACCTTCTCCGCAATCAGGCCCTGTAGCTCCGTGAGCTGTGCCTGCAGGTCGGCGGGCTTGGCGGAGAAGATGTTGTCCGCGTATGACGAGCGGACACCACGCTCCTGCCCCTTCTTCCAGCACAAGTAGGCGATCGCCCGGAGCGCGTACTCGAACCGCCGCTCTTCTGTGGCCGCGGCATCGAGGTCATCTTCCTCGAGGTCGATCCGGTGCAGGACCTCGGGGTAGCCCACGACAAACATCCACGAGCCGGACTCCTTCTGGTTCTGCACGACGCAGTCGAGAAGGAGCCCAGCGACACGCGTGCGCATGAAGTTCCCTTTCTGAGGCTTGGGGAAGCCTCCAGGGTACTTATGCCGGGTCTCAGGACTTTGTAGCGCCCGCGAGCGGCTTGCCGAACCCGTGCGGCTTGCTCATGTCGGCGATGCTGGGGCCCATCTTCGCGAACGAGCCTGGTGACATGGCCTTCATACGTGTGGAGGCGAGACGTCCTGCAGGGGTGAGCGCTGCGGCGTGCTTCTTGTTGATGTCCACGCGCTTGAAGTCGCCAGGGCCGTAGGTGACGTCGAAGTCGTCGTTCTTCTCCATGCCGGCCATGGGTACACCAGGAGGAGGCGCTGGCGTCTTCGTGCGCAGGGGGATGGACACGTTGCCGTGGCTCGCGAGCAGGAACCCTCCTCGAGGGGAGGGCTCGGAGCCGTAGGCGATCTTCTCGAGCTCATCGAGGAATGCCTCGAGCTGGGTACCCATCAGGCCCTCGCCATGGCACCGCGCATCGGGGGCGGGGAGCCCATGACGCGTTGCTTGATGGAGCTCGCCGCAGCCGGGGGCGCGGAACGGTAGGCCTTCTGGAAGTTGGCGAAGTCAGGGTGGGCCCCGCCGCCGGCGCCCGCGACACCACGCACGGCCTTCCCAATGTTCTCGGCGACGCCGCCGAGGCTGGGGGTGCCAGCGATCGGGGTGTTCAGCGCTTGCCAGAGACCGGCCTGCTTCTGGATGTTCGCGAGCTCGTCGGCGCACGCCGCTGCCATGACAGTGTTCATCGCCTTTTTCTCCTTCACGAACGGTTCGATCTTCTCGAGGAGGCGCTTCTTGAGCGCTCCCGGGACATCGTGGAGCAGGTGCATCAGGCCGGGCTCGTCGGCGTCCTTGTGGATCAGGTACACCGGGCCCTGCTCATGCGCGTGCAGGGGGCCTCGTCGCCAGGAGGGGGTGCCCCAGGCTTCCCCAGGGAGGGGGATCGAGAGGCGTGTGGGCTTGAACCCCAGGGCCTTGAGGTCGAAGCCCTTCTTGGGGACGGCGACCTGGTGGTGTGACCAGACGGGCTCGCCCTTCGACTCCTCGAGGGCGGCCTCGATCTTGGGGATCAGATCCCGCTGGGGACGAAGGAGCGCGATCGTCTTGTCGAGGAAGGCGCCGTGGGCTGGGCGATGCGCCTGCATCAGACACCCTTGTGGATGAACCGACGCACCGGCGCAATCTTCTGCAGGAGTCCCTTCCCCGCACTCCATGCACCCTGCAGCGTCTTCGGTGGCTGTTGGACCATTTCCTTGACGTGCTGCGCGAGGGCGGGGACGCCCTGCGCGACGTGCTCAGGGACGTAGGGCACCTGTTTCTCGAGGGCGGCACCAAGCTGTAGACCGCGTGTGCGCGAAGCCGGTGACAGTTTCTGGACGCCTTGGTCGAGCATCTGCTCGATCGCACGG
>Ga0315284_10007661_pt1 | contig 15418 bp, 14 predicted proteins | sample YL17G09_16_MG_FD_203696 | JGI IMG/M metagenome (GOLD analysis project Ga0315284, IMG submission 203696) | Sediment microbial communities from Yellowstone Lake, YNP, Wyoming, USA - YL17G09_16 | ecosystem: Environmental > Aquatic > Freshwater > Lake > Sediment | place: USA: Wyoming | collected... | reverse complement strand
ACCTTGGTGCCCTTGGAGCCTTTCGTGCCTATCGACGAAAACCAACCGGCCCCCTTCTCGATTATGATCGGGACGTTCGCCCAAGTTTCCACATTGTTCAGGTTGGATGGCTTTTCCCAGAGTCCCGATTCCACTGTATGAATATACTTGGCCCGCGGCTCGCCTGTCTTCCCCTCCAGCGAGGCCATTAGCGCTGTCGACTCGCCGCAGACAAAGGCGCCGCCTCCCCGTGAGACTTCGATATCAAATGAAAATCCAGTCCCCATAATATTCTTGCCCAGAAGGCCGTAGTCCTTGGCGGCATTGATAGCTATGGCAATGTTTTTTGCGGCCAGAGGATATTCATTACGAACATAAACGAACCCCTGGGGGCTGCCTATCGCGTAGGCGCCGATAATCATCCCCTCAATCACCGAATGTGGGTTTCCCTCCAGGAGGGAGCGGTCCATGAACGCCCCGGGATCCCCCTCGTCGGCGTTGCAGATGACATACTTTGGTTCCCCGGGGGCTTTTCTACATGTCGCCCATTTTTTGCCGGTGGGAAAACCACCGCCTCCCCTGCCCCTCAACCCGGCCTTTTTGACCTCATCGATTATTTGTTCCGGTGACATGGTACCGAGAGCTTTTGCCACAGATTGATACCCACCCAAGATTATGTAATCGTGAATCGACGTTGGATCAATGCGGTTATTGTTACCGATCAGAAGCCGCATCTGTTTTTTGAAGAACGGCACTTCGTCTTCATGAGTGGCGGTTTGTTTGGTAATCGGGTCTTTGTATAGTAATTTTTTGACGACCTTGCCTCCCTTAATGGTCTGGTCGACGATGACGGGAACATCCCGCGGAGATACCTTTATATAAAATATCTTTTCGGGATAAATGGTCATCAAAGGGCCCCATTCACATGGGCCAGGACATCCTGTGACCTTTATCTCGACCTTATTTTCTAATCCGCTCTGCTTCAACTCTGTGCGTAATGAGCCCAGAACCGCCTCGCAGCCACAAGCCAAACAACCGGTTCCGCCACAAACGCTGATTATCGTCTGATTTTGCTGGCGTTGCCTAAGTAAGTGGCTTCGAAGAGAGTCAAGATCCTTCGAGGATAAAATCTTTGTTGGGATCATTCTGTCTCCTCCTCAGTTTCGTATTCTTCATCGGAGCCCGTGCGAATTTTATCCAATATCTTGCTGGTCTTTGTAACAGTCATATTACCGTAGTACACCTCGTCGATCGTGACTAGCGGTCCCAAGGCGCACGCCCCCAGACAATTGACGGTTTCCAGGCTGAATTCCTTATCTGTAGTAGTCTCGCCAATTTTGATCTTTAATTCGCGTTCGAAAGTATCGATTACAGTTATAGCTTGTCTGACATGACATGCTGTCCCTGTACAAACGCAAATATGATGTTTGCCCTTGGGCTTTAAGCTGAACGATTTGTAAAACGTCGCCACGCCGTAAATCTGCGCCAGCGGCAGGTTCATCTTCCTGGCCACCAACTTGAGAGCGTCAACCGGCAGGTAGCGGTAATGCTTCTGAATGTCCTGCAGGATCATTATCAGGGCTGTCGGCTTGGCCTCGTATTTCTCGACGATCTCTCCGATCGCCTTATCGATATCGTATTGGTTGACCGTGGCTGTCGTCATCGCCGGCCTCCTTCGGATGGTGTCAATGCGGCCTCCGGCATCGGCTGGGCTCCGGTCAGAACTGTCAAGTCATATTCGGGACCGAGCACCCTGGTATGCCGGAGCTCCAGAGCCTTGCCCTCCTTTATGATATCTTTTCCGAGCTTGAGCCTGCGCATCTGCGGGAACGGGCGGCTTGGGCAAGCCTCGTAACAGGTGCCGCAACTGTTGCACTTTGACGTATCGACATAGCGGGCTTTCTTGCGGACCTTAATCTTGAAATTACCTATATACCCCTTGACCTCGTCGACCTCGGCCCAGGTGACCAGCTTGATATTGGGATGTTTCCCGACCGAAACCATCTTGGGTGTCAGGATACAGGCGGCGCAGTCGAGTGTCGGAAAAGTCTTATCGAAACGCGACATGTGACCTCCTATCGAGGCCTCGCGCTCGACCAGGACGACCTCAAAGCCGGCATCGGCGATCTGCAATGCCGCCTCGATACCCGCGATTCCGCCGCCGACCACCATCACCCGCTTGGTTATATGGACCCGTCTCATCTCGAGAGCTTCGTGCAGCTTGACGCGCGCGATAGCTCCCTTTAACAGCGCAATCGCTTTTTGCGTGGCGGCGCGAGGATCGACAGTGACCCAACTGACTTGCTCCCTGATATTGGCCATCTCGAAATAGTAACGATTCAATCCCGCCCCCTCAACCGCCTTGCGAAAGGTCGACTCATGCATCAGCGGACTGCAGGCCGCCACCACCACGCGGTTGAGATTCAGTTCCCTGATATCCTTCTGTATCAACTCCTGCCCGGGGTCGGAGCACATGAAGCGGTAGTGACGGGAGACAATCACCCCGGGGACAGTGGCCACCGCTTCTGCGACCTGGACCACGTCAACAGTTTTGGCGATATTGGTGCCGCAATGGCAGATGTAAACTCCCACCCTGAAATTGCCGTTGCCGTCATAAACTTTGCTGCTCATATGCGGGCCCCCTTGGCATAGGCGTTCAATTTCACTGGCGGAACCAGGAGCTTATCCAAACCCATAGCCTCCGGACTTACCCCCAGGGCGATCCCCAGAAGATGGCTGAAATAGACGATTGGCATGTTGAAATCCCGACCAAAAGACTTGTTGATTTTCTTCTGATAACCCTCGAGGTTCATCTGGCAAAGCGGGCAGGCTGTGGCAATCATGTGAGCGCCATTGTCCTCGGCCGCCTGCAGGAGCTCGAGGTTCAGTTTCAACGCCACGTCCTCCTGGGTGGTCATGAGCATGCCGCCGCAACAGCGAACTTTGGGCGGGTAATGGACAGGCTCAGCCCCTACCGCGGCCAATAGATTATCCATTTTGACCGGATCGTCGACATCGTCGATATGCCCGTGCGGCCTGACTATCTGACATCCATAATATGGCGCCACTTTGAGCCCTTTCAGTGGCACTTTAACCCTCTTCTTAAGCTCGTTTAATCCGAAATCGACCGCCAGGATGTCGACCGGGTGACGAACTTCGACAATGGTATTGTAGGAAAGGCCGGCGGCAGTCAGGGCCTCATTGATCTTTTGCCGCTCTTTCGGGTCCCAGGCAATATGGCGGTTGGTCTTACGTAAGATCGTATAACAGCTGCTGCACGGCGCGCAGACCTCCATCCCCATATTCTGGGCAATCGCCAGATTCCTGGCGCTAATGGCATAACCTATGATTTTCTTGACCGACATGTACATGGTAGCCCCGCAGCAGTTCCAGTCCTCTATTTCATGCAAGCCAATACCGAGGGCCGAAAACACGGCCCGGATAGACTTGTCATATGGGCTGGCGGTATGTTCGAGGCTGCATCCCGGATAGTAGGCAAATTCAAGCATCACCCTTCTCCAAATTCATCGGCTTTTTTTATGATGGCTCTGATTTGATTGATCCTTTTGAGCTTCTTGGGCAAGAGACCCATCCGTCCCCGCCTTATCATCGAAAGGCCAAACCCAAAGTTTGAGAATAATTTCACAATATCGGTTGCTAAAAAATACCTCAGGCCCAGCCCCAATTCGTAGTTCCGACCGTATCTGTAAACATTGTTCGTGAATGATCTCGAAAGCGTATGCACTGGAAATCGCGCCGGATAAATCTTCTTTTCCATGGCGATCCTTTTCAGCGCATAGAGTGTATCGGTAACCTTTATGCCCACCGGGCAACGTACCGTACATGAATAACACGAGGCGCACAGCCAGATCGTTCGGCTGCGAAGAATTCGCTCGATATGACCGGCCCGAAATAGGGCCACGGTCTGCCGAGGGGTAATGTCCATGGCATAGGAAACGGGACATGCGCCCGTGCAGGTCCCGCATTGCAGGCAGAGTTTGATCTTTTCTCCGTCGGGGAAACTCGAAACCTGATCCCAGAAAGCGGCACGCAGATCTGCCTCTTTCTTGGGAAACGGCATCATGGTTTCTTTCATATCACCTCGCTCGGCTACAGGTTTTATTAAATTCTTTAGCCCGAAACTTAAGGCCTAAGAGATAAAATTATCGACTTCGGAAAATGGTAGCGTCGCCAATTTTTGGTGTCAAGCAATTAAATTCACGTTTCCCCGATGCGGCCCCATGTTCTGCCCTTATGGCATAAATGGGGTGGCAGAAATAACATAATAATCGCTGCCATAAAACGCCTGAATCTGTTCAGCCTGCATGATACAATCACAATCATAATAACAGGCGGGACATACGATTATGGGCAGTTAATTTATTGAATGATAATGAGTATAGTAATTATTAGCAATTATATTAAACGCAAGTCACCCTCCGGTGACTGATATTTCTGCCGGTCACTAATTGGTGACATAATTATTGCAATCCCATTCTCCGATAGCAATTTGGCACGGAATTACCCAACCTGATCGCTTCTTATGCTTTTTGAGTAGGCATATATTGATCAAGCAATCCTTAGATTTCTCCAAATAGCATTTAGTTCATATCTGCCATAATTGATACTTAAGATTATGCGACTTTCTGCAGATTTCCTATAAATTGTCTCGATTTATTCGCGCCTTTTTATATCTTTCAATATATTTTATGCCCCAAGTTTATGTGGATTTGGTGAGGAGGTCGTCTATGTCTCGCAATAAAACCCAGACAATGAAAAAAATATTGGACGCCGTCGGGCAAGTCCTCAGCCAGAGCGGAGCGAAAAATCTCGGCGTCAACGCCATCGCCAGGCGGGCTGATGTCGACAAGGCGCTGATTTATCGCTACTTTGGCAGCCTGGAGGAACTCCTGCTGGCCTATGCCAAAGAGGCCAGCCTGTGGCCCGATATTGCCGAACTGGTCGGGGAATCGGGGCATATCAGCCGAACCAGCAACACCAAGAGCATACTTAACGATTTTCTCCTGAATCAACTCAAGGAGATACGCCGCCGCAAGGTAACCCAGGAGATTATGCGTGCCGAATTATTCACCGAAAACGCGCTTACCCGGTCACTTTCAGACACAAGAGAGAAGCAAAAATCTGATCTGCTGAACAAGCTCTCGATGACCAAGAGCGGTCTCCTGGACAAAGATATCGAGGCTCTCCTGGCGCTGATCAATGCCGGCGTCTCTTACATGGTGCTCCGCTCCAAATTCTCCGACAAGCATATGGGTATCGACCTCCATTCTAATTTCGGTTGGAAACGCCTTGAGAAACTTGCGAGCGACCTGGTATCTGCCTATTGCTCGATGCCTGCCACATCGGCCGATTAGTCGACCGCGAGCCCTGCGGGGAACGCCAAACGGCCCGCTGATATGAGCGAACGGCCCTTCCATAAAAACATCTTGACACGGGTTTCTATTAATAGTATAATTTATAATCCCTTAAAACCCACTAAAGGAGGATTTGTATGAAAAGAGCAATTGCCGTCATTCTGGCAACATCATCGGTCTTGTTCGCATTCGCCATTTGCCTGGCGGAGCTGCAACCATGCGAGTACAAGCCTATTGAGGTCCTCAACGAGAATTCCTGCGGCCAATCCAAGTGGATCTCAGTCACAGACAGCCTTACCAACTGCCAAATCCTTTGCCTTGTTGGAAGGCCGGAAGATCCCACCAAGGAATGCGGCATAAACCCGAGTTGGATCGGGGGCACCGTCGTATTCGATGAGCGTGCCGAGCTCATGTTCTACTTCGAACCCAGCACTGTAGAGATCGCCGAAATCACGGCCGAGGCCCTGCAGACGACCCTCTGCCAGATTGCCGAGAACCCAAAATATTTCGACGGCGGTCGGTGGTTCGTTGCTTATAACGTAGTAGATGTAAAATAGCAGAAAATTCCTATAAAAATAACGAAGGCTGTTCCCATGCGGAACAGCCTTTTTATTCGCAAGACAGATGCTTTTCCCCCTATGGTGGCAGGCAGGCATATCATCGCGCCTCCCAAATTGAACTTACCGCCGGTACGGCGAAGGCGAACCCACAATCCTTGCCTGTTCCACCATTTGATTCTTGCGCCTCGTAAGCATTTAGGCTCATCCCGGTTACGAATCGGTCAGTATGGGAGAAACTCACGCAATATACGCTTACAGTCAAGCCACTGCCCTCCGAGAACGTGAAATGGGCAGTTGCAACCGCTGCTGCCGCAATTATCACGGTCGCGAGGCTACTTTTTCAGGTTTGAGACCTCAAGGATCTTGATATTTCTCTTCCTCAACTCCTTCATGAACCAATTATAAATTTCGCCTTTGATACAGTCCTCCGGCGGCACAATTCCCTTCTCCTTGATTTTCCCGTTGAGGAGAAGTCGCAGGGCGATTGCGACCGGATACCCGGTAACCCTGGCCATGGAGGAGATATTATTCTTGGTGTCTGCCGAATCCCACATGAAATATTCTATCTTGACATTTTTGCCACCCTTCTTGCCTGTCAATGTATTGTACATGACACAAACGTCAGTTTCTCCGTCGCGAGCCTTAAGCCGCGGCGTGATTATCGAGAGCAGGAATTCGCGGGGCGCGATCTTGGCGCCGTTAAATACCACCTGCTGAATATCGAGCATGCCGCATTCTTTCAAAGCCTGCACTCCCTGCCAATGGCCTGGCCACCTGACGGTTTTCTCGGCAAATTCCCTTAGCTGCGGCCTGGTATAAATGAAGCTCGGCATTCCCGGTGTCACGGCGCATTCGAGCATCTCGTTCTTGCCGAATTTATCGAATTTGAAACTCTCGAGGTCGCAGGTGGCATCGATCTCGACAACTTTGCCATTCCTTATGACCTTCAGCTTGATCATGTATTCGCGGAGAACGTGTTCGAATGCCCATGTGATCATGTAACGTAATGGATGGTTAGCGGCGGCCTTTTTTGATGGAATTCCTCCAACTCGCGCCACCGCCTTTTCGGCCTTATCGATTTTTCTGATGCCTTCGCCCAACGTTACATTGCTCAACCCGGGGGCAAAACCCATACCATCAATAAAGGTCACGTTATTTTTAATGGCGGTTTCATGGATCCAGTCACCATACTGGTCGAGCGTCATTCCCGCCGGGACCTCCAACCCCTCGGTCTCATAGGCATCCGGCCGGCGATGGTATTCCTCAAGCATGTCGACTATATTCAAGCCGGTCTCGACCGCACAGTGCACGACCTTGTAGCTTGTTTTCCTGTCTGGCATGGCGACCGCGCCCGCGTCATATTTGCGCATCAGCGCCGCCAGTGACGATTTGTCATTGACATCGACAACATGCGGGATAATCTTCTCGCTGCCGATCCACTTCTTGGTTTTTTCGAGGGCATCGAGCCTTCTGCCGGTAATCCCAATGGCCTTGACGCTATCATCTCTTGCGAGATCCCACGCAACAGCGGCGCCGACCTTTCCAGATCCTCCAAACACCAGGGCTTTCATCATCAATCTCCTTCCATTCCCTTAATCTAATACGTCCACCGAAATTACTTATGGCTATCGACATAGAATTAAGCAGCCGTGACGAGAAATTGCAATCGATAATTCCAATTACCAGTACCAAAGATATATTGCCCAAATTCATTTGACGACACTCATCAACTTGAAAATTCTAGATAATGATCGTAATTTTGAAATGCGTAAAGAGCCATAAATCGGGGAATTAATAATCGAACTACAGCCGCATTATCCTTAATATACTTAAGCCAGCTATAATTCATGACCGATTATTGAAGCCGGATAACTAATTAGCACGCTATATACGATAAGATTAATTAATGCCCGGGTTCATCATAATGCAGGTTTAATTGATCCCGAGGTTCCTGACTTTTACGCTTGTGGTCAAAGTTCTGCTTCGATATTGATTCTGAAAATCCTGATCCGGCTTATTAGTCCTGGCAGTGACGCTTATCAACACTTCTCTGATCATCTTATCGATTATGGGGACATCCACGACATTCAATGATGATAGGCTGTATCTGAATTGTATGTCTGTAATATTCTCTGCGAATATTTGGGGCGCTTCATTATTCATCTGGCGCATCAGATTAGGATGAAGAGAATCAGACATGTCGACGTAGTACTTGAATTGCATGATCTTCAAAATCTTGCTGCCCGCCGGGTATGAATGACTCAGAGCCATGGTGTTATGTTGAATACTGAAGGTTGAGTAATCAACCGCAGATACCAGGAAATATTCTCCCGTCCTTAAAATGGGATCAGCTATATAAACCCATTCATTTTCCCTGAGGTTAGACAGATTGTGACCATCGCATAGCAATGCGGCATACGGGTCTGGCATTTGATGCTCCGTCTTAACTTCACTAAAATCAAGAGAAGCATAGGCTAATAGTATGGTGTCGGGATTCGTATTCGCGGCCTGTATGGCCTGTATTGCCTCGGGAAGCTCATAACCGGCCGAGCGGATTTGCGTGGCAAGCTCGGCAGTTGCCGCCCGAATATTGGACTGCATATCGGAAATCTCATCTTGAACTATCAACTGCTTGTGTTGAGTAAGATATAAAGAAAAAGCTGCCGACAAGACTACGCCCGTGAGCAATATTCCTATCGCCAGCTCTAATAATGTCATTCCCCTGTTTCCATGTATCATGGCGTGTTAATCCTTAACCGAATAGTAATCGAACACCGACTCAGCTCCGACGGTCAAACCGTGAGGATTATTCAGAACCGGTTCAAAGAGACGAATAATGAGATGGTATCCCTTCTCTTTTCTGATTACTGGTCAGCTGGCAAAGTTCTTCCACCCTTTTTTCAAGCTCAAGATTTCTCTCGATCAACTTCTCTGTTTTTCCGAGATTTTTCTTAACCCACGTTCTCAGAAGCAGCCCCAATGATAATAGGATGAGAATGCCAGAGTTTATCATGCGCATCAATTCGCCGAAACCATACAGCGAATCATAAAAGCCCAAGATTCCACAAACGCCGACAGCCAAGAGCATTAATATCCAAAGCATATAACCTCCGTTTTACTTATTATATCGACAAAATTATTATTATCTGATAGTTACAATTGCTATGCCCGTGCCGTTTCAATTTGCAACGTTTTCATAATTATTGAAATAATGCATAATTTAGTTCACCTGGTTTCCCGTGCGCCCTGGGGTGTTCCTGCATGAGAAATGGCCTGTCTGTGGCGTCGAATGAATTCGGACAGAATATATCTTAACGTAAGAGACGCTTTTTCGATTAGCAAGTCCTTTTGATTTTGGCATTTTCATTCTTGACATCTGTCATGCCGCCACGTTGTAAACGCCTCTGACTTATGATGCATGTTAGATTCGCATCTGTGCTCCAGGATGGCGGTTGCCACAATGAAATAGAGATTGCGGAGGTCATATTCCTCATATTTACAAATATATACCAATTACGTCTTAGATCGGAAATGAACAATTCGGACCAAATATGCCACCGAGATATTGAGTGTCAGGAATGATTCGGGCCGCCCGAAATAATCGAGCGGGACCTTGAAAAATAGCGGTATCGAGGCTGATTTACTTCTAATGGCCGGGGAGTGCCTTGATTTGCATAATAAGCTGGGGGACAGGGATTTGAACCCCGATACTCAGATCCAGAGTCTGATGTCCTACCGTTGGACGATCCCCCAAGGTTAGACAATAAGCCGATGGCTTATAAAAATGAATGTCTTTTGATAAGCTGTGCAACTTAAAGGGGGGAAATGCGTCGCATCAGACCTTCAAAAGACACTCATTGCATATATACAAAAAAGCCGGAAATGTGTCAAGAGAAATTTTCATTTCGAGCCCAATTTTCCCAAATAGCCAAAGCTTTCCTGATCCGGCTTGTACTATCATCCCGACCGATCAATTCCATCATCTCGAATAGTGGCGGGCCGCCCGTGACCCCCGAAATCGCCAGCCTCAAGGGGTGGATAAGCTCCGCCGGCTTGATTTTCAGCTCCTCGGCCAGTCCCCGAAGCTTCTGCTCCAGGTTGGCAGCGGTGTAGTTTTCCAAATCGGCCGTAACATCGACCCACCTTTCCAAACGCTCCTTCGCTCCCGGAACCTTGAAATATCTCTCCGCCCCTTTGGGATCGTACGCAAAATCGGCCACGAAGAAGTAAGCCCCATTATCGGCAAACTCGGTCAGCAGATGGCAACGCTCCTTCATCAAACGCACGAATTTGAGCATCCAATCCCAGCGGGTGTTGATCCAGAGGTTGGTGGTCAGGCCGTGCTCTATCAGGAAGGGGCGGATCAAGTCGACAAGTCTGTTATCGTCGGTGCGACGGATATACTCGCCGTTCATCCAGCGCAGCTTGGTCATGTCGAAAACGGCATTGGTGGGGTTGATCTGCTCAATCGAGAACAACTCAATCATCTCCGGCAGCGACATGATCTCGCGGTCACCTCCCGGCGACCATCCCAGGAGGGCGATGAAATTGACCACCGCCTCTTTCAGAAATCCCATTTTCTCGTAATCAGTGACCGCGCTGGCCCCTTGGCGCTTCGACATCTTGGAACGAGTCTCATCCAGGATGAGGGGCAAGTGGGCAAATTGCGGCGGCTCGAGATCAAGGGCGCGGTAGATAAGGATCTGCTTGAAAGTGTTGGCCACGTGATCGTTTCCCCTGATAACATGCGAGATACGCATCTCGTGGTCATCTACTACAACTGCCATGTTGTAAATAGCGCGGCCATCGGAGCGGGCAATTATGAAATCGTCGATCTCCCTGTTTTCCTTGCTCAGGTCGCCAAGTATGAGGTCATGGAATGTAGTGGAACCCTCCGGTATCTTCAGCCGAACGGCAGCCGAGGCGCCGGATTCCATCAGGTGATCCCTATCATCAACTGACAGGTTCAGGCAGTGCCTGTCATAACGGTAATCGACCTTGCGGGCGCGGGCGTCCTCCTGCATGGCCTTAAGGCGCTCCGGGGTGCACCAGCATCGATAGGCTCTGCCGGATTCGACCAGGCGCTCGACATACTTTTTATATTCCTCTATCCTCTGCGATTGGTAGATTGGCGGCTCATCCCAATCGAGCCCCAGCCACTCAAGCGACGAAAAGATGATATCGACCATCTCCTTGAACGAGCGCTCGACATCGGTATCCTCGATACGCAGCAGGAACTTGCCGTGGTTGTGCCGAGCGAACAAATAGTTGAAGAGCGCCGCCCGGGCGGTGCCTATGTGCAAATATCCTGATGGTGATGGTGCGATACGGACCCTGATATCCGGCATCTTATTCCCTTCAATGTTCGGCCATATTACCGGTCATCTCCCCTTTTGTCAAATAGATACTGCCAAGACAGAAATTTCGCTTCCAATTTCCGCCCTATTTCGTATAAATATATTGGGCCAAAAGGATATCTCCATAACATCTTGGCCGATTACAAATGGGCGGCTCATAAACCTAAGGAGGTCATAATGTTAAACGCCTTCGACAATCACCTTCGGACTCTGGCCAGCACATCCAATGGACAATTCCGAGATGAGTTACGCAAACGGGTGAATGGGAAATTGACCGATGACCAGGTGGCGACTTTAAAAGAATTTATATTTCTCTTGCCGACAACCCTGAAGCTGTTTTCCCGCTATTGGAACCGCAAAACCACTCCGGCGGATGCCAAGCGGTTGAGCGGATTCATTATGACATATGTATACCAGCCCAAGGATTTCTTGCCCGAGGATATTATTGGGCTTTTTGGGTATCTCGATGATGCCTATATGGTCGTTTCGACATACCTTAAGATCCAGGAGCATTTTCTGAGCGACTGGCGTGAGAAAACCCAGGAGGAGCTCGACCTGGCAGCCAGGGCCCGGAGACTCATAACGGCTCCGAGGCTGGTTATACCCGAGGTTACCGATCGGATTGACAGTGTCCTGGATAAGCTGGTGGCCGGCGATGAGGCCGAATTCGGGAAGATGATCGCCGAGCTTAGCCAGTAACTATCGCCACTGGGCGACCTGCAATTGTCACAGGGCTGGGGAGGCCATTAAGATGGCCTCCCTTATTATATGCGAGGTCTGCTTTATTGGCATCGTCTTGAAGCATGCACCTGGGGCAAGGCTGGTCGGCAATAGTTGAGTTCTGATTCCATCAAGATTGCCGGCATCGCATAAAATCATTTGACACCACCAGCATCCATAAGATAATATAAGGCCCACGATATATATTGGGGCGGATATCAAAAACCAATTCGGGCTGGAAGGGGACCGTGATTCACCTCGACTATCTGCTTCTCTCATTGAAGACCGACAATGAAGTTTCCGTTGGGCCATCCGAAATTTGCAGCTACATAAGCGCCGAATATAACCGGCGTTTTCCCAAGCGGCCGCCGAATCGCGACCCGGCCAATGGAGCCAATAATGATGGCAAAGCATACGCCTATTTCTATCCTCGCGTACAGTACAAGGTCATACGCGGCGGACCGATCATCGCGGCGGTCAACGAGGGGTGCGAACTTCTGTGGAGCCTCTACGACAACCTCGACCAACTCAATGCTGTCCAACCCGACTGGAAGATCGTCGAGAAGCGGCTGATCGACAGAAAGGCCCCGATGGGCCTGACACGCGATTTCGTCAAGTACCGGTTCCTGACTCCGTGGCTGGCACTGTCCGAGGAGGCATTCAAGAAATACCTTCTCATGGACGAGGAAGCGCGGCAGAAAATGGTGATAAAGTCGCTCGAGGGGCACATCAGGTCGATTGCCGACTCGCTGGGATGCCCTCTTGACGGCGAACTGCGGATTAAGATGAATATCAAGGCCAATTATATATTCCAGCGCGAAATACATGTGGCCGGGCTGTTCGGCTCGTTTCTTGTCAATTTCGAGATGCCGAATTTCCTGGGTATCGGCAAATCGGTCTCCCGCGGTTTCGGAACCATAAAGCAGCTTTAATTGATAGAGCCCCCGTTTGAATGGGTGGCAGACTTCCTGGTCTGCCCCTAATTCCGTAAAAAATTCCTGAAAATATGATTGACTTTTTCCGATATTATATGTAAGATGTGTTTACGAATCATCCCAGCGGTGCCTCGTGCTCCGCTGGCCCCAAGTTCCCAGTGGACTTGGGTTTTTTTATTGCTATAATTAGAGATATGGCCAGAATAGCTTTTTTCGTAGATGGTTTTAACTTGTATCATGCCCTACAGGAAAATCCGGGCTATCATAAATACAAATGGCTTGATATTTCCAAGCTTTGCGCCGCCTTCACGATGAAGAAGGACCGGATAGTTGACGTCTATTACTTTACAGCCCTGACAACTTGGAATCAGCCAAAAATGGCACGCCATAGGGATTATATTCGAGCCTTGGAATCAAAAAACGTACGTATAGTCTATGGTGAATTCAAAAGGAGAGACAAATTCTGTCCTCTTTGCAAAAAGACATTTCAGACTTTCGAGGAAAAACAAACCGACGTCAACGTTGCCATTTATCTCTTTAAGCTGGCCATTCAGGATATTTACGATACGGCCATTATTGTTTCCGGAGACAGTGATTTGATTCCTTCTCTCTCCGCCGTCCGTGCGATGTTTCCGCACAAGCGCATTGGAGTCATTATTCCAATCGGAAGAGCCTCTGAATCCTTGAAGCAAACTGCTCATTTTCATATGAAGATGAAGCGATATCATCTACAGACAAGCTTATTCCCGGCGGTAGTAGACCTTGGCCAAAATCAAACCGTCGCCTGCCCTATAACTTGGCAATAGTTTTTTGACTCCGATTAACGGGGTAGACTGGAAATTCTGCCGCCCAAAAGTAAAAGCGTCCGGTCAGGCGACCCGACGCCACGGTACGAATAAACAAAGTGGCTCGGGAATCACAGTTCCCGAGCCACCAGAATCGAATAAACAAGGGGCGGACACGAATGTTCGCCCCTACAGATTATTGCGTGTCACAATTCGATGTGACCGCATTTAATCATTTTTACGAATTCGCTGTGCGGAAAGCCTCCATGAATTCGGCCAGTTGGTTGACGCCGTCCATGGGGAACGCGTTGTAGAGCGAGACGCGTATTCCACCCACGCTGCGATGCCCTTTCAGGCCGATAAAGCCCTTGCCTTTGGCCTCGGCCAGGAACTTCTTTTCGAGGTCCTCGCTGGGCAGGCGCATGGTGATATTCATCCAACTGCGGCTGTCCTTATCGACTGTCCCCTTGAAGTAATCCGGGTACTTGTCCATAAGTCCATAGATACGATCCTTCTTGGCGGCGTTGACCTTCTCCACCGCCTGCAGGCCGCCCTGCTTTTTGATCCATTCCAGTACCAGCTTGACAATATAAACACCGAATACCGGCGGGGTGTTATAAAGCGAGTTTTCCTTGGCGTGGGTATTGTAGTTGAGCATGGTCGGCAGGCCCTCTTTGCTCCTGGCCAGCATATCCTCGCGGATAACGACTACTGTCACACCGGCCGGCCCGAGGTTCTTCTGCGCCCCGGCGTAGATGAGCGCGAATTTGCCGAAATCGCGGCGACGCGAAAGGATATCAGATGACATATCGCAAATCAGGGGTACGGCGCCTGTTGATGGGAATTCGGCCATCTGCGTGCCGTGGATGGTTTCGTTGGATGTCATATGCAGGTAAGCGGCATCGGCCGGAAACTTGATATCGGCCATTTTCGGCAGTTTGGTGTAGTTGATTCCTTTCGATGAGAACGCCATATGCACGTTGCCGATCAACTTGGCCTCCTTGACCGCCTTGTTCGACCATGAGCCGATATCGATATAGGCCGCAGTCTTGCCGGGAGGGAGGAAATTCATCGGAATCATGGCGAATTGCGTGGAAGCGCCGCCGCCCAGGAATAAGACCTTATAGTTGTCGCCCAGGCCCATGACCTCTTTCATCAGGCTCATGGCGGCGTTGTTGACCTCCTCGTACTCGGCGGAGCGATGCGATATCTCCAGTATCGACATGCCGGTGCCTTTGAAATCGAGCAGCTCATTCTGGACTATCTGCAGGACCTCCAAAGGCAGGACCGCCGGGCCGGGGTTGAAATTGAAGACTCTTTTCATATCAATTCCTTTTTGGGTTGTTGGTAGGTCAGGTCGCCTGCGACCTGACTCATTTTATTTTTTGTCAGGTACCAGGGCGCCTGACCCACAAAGCTACCATAGAATAATCGAGTCATCGCGAGCGACCCATTTGGGGAGCGTGGCGATCTCATTGTTCCGGCATGAGATTGCCGCGTCGTCCCCGACATAAGATGTCGGGACCTCCTCGCAATGGCGCGCAGTTATTTCTTCCCTACAAATTCGCTAATAATTCTCTCGGCCACCACGCCGATGCGGAGCAGGTTTTCTTTGGTTTCGGCGCCCACGTGCGGGGTCAGGATGGTGTTGGGGGCGCTGAGAATCGGCGAATCGGGCGGCGGCGGATCCGACATGAAAACATCGGC
>Ga0315284_10007660_pt1 | contig 15419 bp, 8 predicted proteins | sample YL17G09_16_MG_FD_203696 | JGI IMG/M metagenome (GOLD analysis project Ga0315284, IMG submission 203696) | Sediment microbial communities from Yellowstone Lake, YNP, Wyoming, USA - YL17G09_16 | ecosystem: Environmental > Aquatic > Freshwater > Lake > Sediment | place: USA: Wyoming | collected... | reverse complement strand
TAACTTCAATGGTCATTGCAGCAAAATCGATATCACTCCAAACCATGTTGAGCAAGTCACTTTTCCGCATTCCTGTTGTTATTGCCATGGTAATAATCAAGTCCCACTCCAAAACGGATTCGTTCTGGATTTGTGAAGCAATTCTTAAGATACGATCGATTTCCTCAGCTGTATATATCCTTATCCTTTGCTTCGGAACTTTTGGGAGTTTAACGTACTGAAGCGGATTTTCATCCAGTTGCTTGCGTTGAACCGCCAGGCAAAAGAACCTTTTTAATCCACGCAGCTTTTTGGCTACGGTTGCAGGACTGTCACCCCGATCAAGGCAAGCTTGACGGAAGATTTCCCCTTGAGTTTGCTGAACTCTTTGGTAATCAATATTGCCTATTGTTGTGATAAAATCTTTCATAGCTTCTCGATAATCAATTTGGGTACTTTCCCTGATTTGGTCACCGGTCCTTTCCAAGCTGTCTTTCATAAAATCTTTGAGCTTCATGGAGCCTGGCTCGACGACACCCATTCGCAATTCACGTTCCAATTGATCTCTTTGTCGCTCAGCTTTTTTTTTGTCTGTATGGCTTAAGGACTTCTGTTTTCGCTTGCCATTTTCATCAGTATATAGCAAGTGAACGAACTCCACGGGCTAAAGCCCGTGGCTTCCGACCGCTGGCATAATCTGTTCATTTGCCTTGGTCGCGTATATACTTTCCGACAACACTCTCATCTACTTGGCCGACGGTCTCGGCAAAATAGCCATCTGCCCAAAAACTATCGCCCCACAAAAATTCTTCAAGTTCCGGAAACTCGCTTCGAATCACTCGGCTGCTGCCACCTTTCAATATTTGAACAACATGGCAAACACTTTCACTGGGTTTGATCTGTATCATTACATGTATATGGTCTTCCTGAATGCTCATTTCGCCGATCCACCAGCGGTTCATTTTACACGCTTGGTACAGTAGCTGTCGCAACTGGATGGCTATTTTGCCTCTCAACACCCTTTTTCGGTACTTTGGTACCCAGACCAGATGTACCTGCAATCTATGCTTGGTATGAGAACCTTTCCATAATTATGCCATAATTGCCTCCACTTCGCCAGCTAACGCTGGCTACGTTCCAGGCAGCCATTCATCCCCGAGCTTGAAAGCTCGGGGCTTTCTGGCAAGCATTGTAAATGGTGAAAACGCCCATACCTGGCTGCATTTGAATCGCCCCCGTGACAAGGTTGACGAGGTTTTAATGTATTCGGGATTTTGCCAAACTGGTGATAGGGCTAAAATAAAGGTAATTTACCTGCTGAAGATCACTGAAGATTTATGCAGGCGATCTTAAAAATTAACTGATTGACGATGAATACTTTGGTCCTACATGGTGACAACCAAAAATTAGAAGCCCCGGCAGAGGAGGATGGTTCTGAACCGTTGGTACCTTTGGTGCACAGGGTTATCCAAACAGATTCTAAAGGCTTGAAATTGTTTTAGCATGTACAACCTCATTACAACTGAAGGACTCATTATCCGCCACTTTTATAAAAATAGTCGTTTTGTAAGTGTCGTAAAATCAGTGAGTTACAAAAAATAAAAAATTGTCAACCATTTTATATATCCGATAGTTCTCCTTGAACTTCCGCAACTCATACGGCCTTAAATAAGCAACGGATTGCATGTCCTGAAACCTTTCGATTTTGCTCTTAACTCAGACAGCTTTTTGTCTTACTGTTAATGATGACGTACAGGTCTCTAAGCTTATGCTCTCAGGCCTCGTCTTGTTATATGTACAAAACAGTGTTATATTACTGCTATGAGTAATTCAGGTAAAATAAGGTTGAACAAGCTGCTGATACCTGTACAAAGAGCGGTTTCCACAAAAGGTTCCTTTTACTGGCTGGACAAGTCCATTCTGGCAAGTGCACAGACAGTTGATAACATACCTCTGCAGCAACTTCAAAAACATCTCAAACAACAAATTGGCCTTAATTCCCGTATCGTCTCAAATGCTTTCGGTCCGGCAGTGGTGCGTATACGTCGCGATCGGTGCGTCAAGAAGAATGAAGCTTACCATATAAACATAACCCCAAACGGCATTGAAATACTTGCAAACGCAGATCCCGGAGCATACTACGCCGTACAGACCCTTTGCGACCTTGTTACTCTGCACGGCCGAACACTGCCCGCGTGCATGATCGATGATGCACCAGCTTTTGCTCGCCGTGGAGTTTACCATGACTGCTCCCGCGGCAAAGTGCCTACACTCGATACACTAAAGCAACTCGTTGAACGCCTTGCGCACTGGAAAATAAATGAATTGCAACTTTACATTGAAAATGTTTTCACCTTTATTCGTCATCCAGACATCGGCAAAGGTTTTAGTCCTTTTGTACCCGACGATATCCTTGCACTTCAGGACCACTGCAAAAAACACCACATTCGCCTTGTCGGCTCCCTTGCAAGTTTCGGCCACCTTGAAAAGATATTGACACTACCGGCATATTGTCATCTGGGTGAAATGCCAGGGTTTCGCAATCTGCCGGGAGGGACGACACTGTGTCCAACTGATCCAGGGTCAATTAAACTGGTCGAAGAACTTTATGAAGAATTCGTACCCCTCTTTGAAGCCGAAGATTTTAACGTATGTTGCGATGAAACATGGGAACTTGGTAAGGGCCAAAGCAAAAAAATTGCAGATAGAAGGGGTGTAGGCCAAGTGTATCTGGACTTTTTGCTAAAGATATATCGCCTCTGCCAGAAACATGGAAAACGGATGAATGTGTGGATGGATATTCTGCTCAAACATCCCGAAATGCTCAACAAACTACCCCGCGATATTGTGCTGCTAAACTGGGAATATGAACAGAATGGTCTAAACATAAAGCGAACCGGCGAGATTGCCGCCGCTGATATTGAATTTATGGTTTGTCCCGGAACAAGCAGTTGGCTGACCAACGGTTCGAGAATGCCTAACTCCATACAAAACGTAAGAGACTTTGCTAAGCAAGGTAGAAAACACCATGCTAATGGCTTGCTTATGACCGACTGGGGCGACCAGGGACATCGTAACTTTCTCGGTGTCAGCCTGCACGGTTTTGCACATGCCGCCGCTCATGCTTGGAACACAAAAGGTGTCAATGATGAGAGTTTCACCGAACGTTTCTGTTACCACCTGTTTGGCGAACCGGCAACAGCCATGGCTGAAGCATTAAAACTACTCGGTACAACTTACATCACTTGTGGTGCAACCGCTAAGAACAGATCCCTACTGTTCGATGCTTTGACTGAGCCGCTTATTCATACCAAAAAGTCTTTAGACAGTGCCATTGACAAAATGGAAACTGACGGCCTAAGAAAAGTCATTGAGCAACTCTCTGCTCAAAGCCTCTGGCCCAGGCCGGTTCATTCTCTTCCTGAATTTGAACGAATTGCAATTAGAGAACTGAAATTAGCTGCCCGAACAGATTGTTTTGCCGCTGAACGTAGCCTTGTCGCAAAAAAACTTCGTAAAGGTGCCCCCGTCAGCTCGTCAGAACTTCGCCGCCTTATCGGTAGTATGAACGACATCTCCAAACAATTCGAACAGCTATGGCTCAAACGTAATAGACCATCGCGATTGTGTGACAACTTAAAGGTATTTAAAAAAACACAACAGCAAACACTTCGCCTTATAAGAAAATAGGGGGAAAATATGTCTAAACACAAAACAATCTCCGATCTATCAAGAAAGAAACATCTTCGTGTAGCCGGCCTCATGTCCGGCACCAGCGCTGATGGAGTAGATGTCGCCATCGTTGACATTGATAGCTACTCGACCCGGCTGGTCGCTTTCGGAATGTTCCCCTATTCGGCGACAGTCCGCAAAGCGATTTTTAGCCTGTTTGACCCCGCCACCTCAACTGTTGATAATATCTGTCACTATAACTTTGTTCTTGGTCATATCTATGCAGAGGCCCTTGTCAAACTTTGTATATCTTCCAGGATTCCACTGAAAACAATTAACCTGATAGGCTCCCACGGCCAGACCATCTATCATAATCCATCAGGCAAACGCTACGCAAAGCATCTGGTCCGTTCGACTCTCCAGATCGGTGAGCCGGCTGTCATCGCACAACGGACTGGTATTACCACTGTAGCAGATTTTCGACCCGGAGATATGGCTGTAGGCGGACAGGGTGCCCCTCTGGTTCCATTTGCTGACCACATCCTATTCGCTGACAAGAGCCTCAATCGCGCAGTCCAGAATATTGGCGGCATTGCAAACGTAACGTATCTGCCTGCTTCGTCAACACCGTCCAAAATTGTTGCTTTTGACACAGGGCCAGGCAACATGATTATAGATTGTCTTGTAAATCTCGTCTCTGATGGCAAAAAGAACTATGACCGCAATGGATCACTTGCTGCCAAAGGAGCTGTAAACCAGGCTATGCTGATTAAAATGCTCAAACATTCGTATTTTAATCGCCGTCCTCCAAAAACTACCGGCCGTGAAGAATTCGGTCACCAGTACAGCCACAAGATTTACGATAACGCTGTCGCCAACAACATTTGTAACGAGGACATCGTAGCTACTGCAACAGCCTTTACTGCCGTAACTATCGCCGACGCGTACCGCCGTTTCTTACCAAAAATGCCCGAACAAATCATACTCTGTGGGGGAGGAGCGAAAAACAGAACGCTGGTAAATATGTTGCAGCAACAACTCGAAAAAACTAAAATCCTTACGACTGGTAATCTTGGTATTGATCCTGATGCAAAGGAAGCCGTCTCGTTCGCAATATTGGCCTGGGCCACCATTAAAGGTATTGCCAACAACATGCCTGTCGCAACTGGTGGTAAAAAGCCTGTAATTTTAGGAAAGATAATCCCAGCATAATGAAAAAAAATAGAGCAAATCTGACAACTGAAAAAAGAAACAGCAACAGCAGAAATATAGATCGGTTATCAACCCTACAGATAGTAGAGGTTATCAATACTGAAGACATGGTCATCGCATCGGCTGTAGCAAAAGAACGCAAACAGATCGCTGCAGCCGTAGATATGATAGTAAAGAATCTTCGCAACAAGGGACGATTATTTTATGTAGGCGCAGGTACCAGCGGCAGGCTCGGTGTCCTTGATGCCTCTGAATGTCCACCTACTTTTGGCGTTAGTCCTTCACTCGTTCAGGGAATCATTGCTGGGGGACGTCGGGCACTGGTTCGCTCCATCGAAGGTGCAGAAGACAATGCCGAAGATGGAATAGTCGCAATTGAGAAGAAAAAAATTAAGCCGAGTGATGTGGTCATAGGTATCGCAGCATGCGGCCTCACTCCCTATGTTCATGGGGCACTAAAGCAAGCAAAGAAAAACGGCGCTGGCACAGTATTTATTACTTGTGCTCCAGAAGCAATTAAACATATCCCAGCTGAGATCATCATAAATCCTGTTGTAGGCCCGGAGGTAGTAACCGGATCAACACGTATGAAAGCGGGCACCGCAACAAAACTCGTGTTGAATATCCTGACCACTGCGACAATGATTAAGCTCGGCAAGGTATACGACAACCTGATGATCGACCTGAATGCCACAAACGAAAAACTGAAGGACCGTTCCATTCGTATTGTCACCGAGATAACCGGTCTTAGCCGTAAAAAGGCACATGCCCTGTTAGACCGTGCATGCGGAAGGGTAAAATCCGCCATTGTAATGCACTATCGAAATACTGACCTAGTTAGCGCTCAGAAAATCCTCAAACAGAACAACGACTCATTACGAAAATCGATAGAAAGAACACCATGACCGCCCTTGCCCCGGCCTTCTGTATGCTTGCAGCCATAAACAGCGTGGACATCGCTATTGTCGCCCTCGCTGTTGCCATGCTTTTCATCATCTCCTGGGCGTTTGGCCGTAACGAACGTAACACCAATGACTTTTTTCTCGGCTCAAGAAAAGTCCCTCCAATTGTCGCATGTTTATCCTTTGTAGCTACCGAAGTAAGCGCCCTCACCATCATTGGAGTCCCAGCAACAGCATACAGTGAAAACTGGCAATACCTGCAATTCTTCATAGGCTCAGCAGCAGCTCGCATCATAGTCTGCCTACTCTTTATCCCCGTATTCTATAAGTACAACTGCACCAGTATCTATGAATACCTCCGTCACCGTTTCGGCCCAGAAACACAATACACTGGCTCGATTTTTTTCTTCGTTACTCGTCTTATCGCATCAGGTGTCCGTCTGTATGCAGCATGTATGGGGGTCGCCATCATCATGGGCTGGTCGCTGAATTTGGCCGTTCTCCTTTTTACTGCTGTAAGTGTCATTTTTATCTCATTTGGGGGTATTAAGGCCGTTGTCTGGGCAGGTGCCTATCAGGCAACCATCTTTTTTGTCGCAGGCGCTGCCCTGCTTACATACCTCTTTTTCCAGATCGAAGGTTCTTTTTCCTCAGCCATCCAGATTGCCGTCGACGCAGGCCGACTGAGCATGTTCGACTTTCACTTCGACCTAAACAAGCCTACAACGTTCTGGGCAGGCACTGCAAACGCCTTCTTTATCGGCCTTGCTGTCTTCGGCACTGACCAGGAAATGGTGCAAAGACTGCTTACCGTCGAGACACGCAAAAAGAGTCAGGCAACTATCTTCATGACCATCGTCATGGCTCTGCCTGTGCTGTGTATATACCTTGCTATTGGAACCGGTTTCTATATCTTCTACCAACAGAACGGCAACATCGCAGCTCCAGTTCAGGCAAAAGAAGTTATGTCACACTTTATCGCCAATTCTCTGCCGACCGGCCTCAAGGGCCTTCTCATGTCAGCGATAATTCTCGCCAGCATAGATTCACCGCTAAGTTCACTTGCCTCATCATTCGTCTCCGATATTTACCGCCCTGTCATCCGCACCGGGGCCACAGACAGGCACTATCTCTTTGTCTCTCGTTCGGCTATAATCATATTCGGCCTGATACTGGCCCTGGTCGCACTGGCATGTGCTCCGGTCAAGAACATACTGTGGTTCGCATTCCAGATATTTTCTGTAACAGGCGGTGCCACCCTCGGAGTATTTCTGCTGGGTACACTTACAAAAACAAAAGCAAACTTCGCAAATATATTCGCAATGATCACCAGCACAGCAGCTATGACTGCTCTTCTACTGCTGAAAAAATTCGACAAGATCGACTTGGCCTGGAGTTGGCTTATCATGATAGGTACAATTACAACAATATTATTAAGCTATACAGTTAGCAAAATAGCAAGAAAATTTACTAACTCAACAAGTCCTATGGTCCTATCCTAATAAATTCTTTCTTCTTCGTAGTTCTGCGAAAACTTATAGATCAGTAGAATTCGACATGTTGAGTACTGATTTGATTTCAGGCTCGCCTGCGCGCAGGAATACATTGGTTGATCTTTCATCAAGCTACCCCCGCTTCATTTGCCTCCTATGCTGTAGACCTTTTAGCTGTGATTCGGGAGGAAAATCCATACAACTACACTACAACCGAAAGCCCAAATAGCGTATAAAATTGCAAAAAAGTAAATCTATAAGACTTGTAATATGAAAGACTTAAAAATTTTTCCAAAAAGGCAAACATTTTATATATCCGTGTTCAACGGCCTCTTGGCCATGCTGATTTACAAATGGCAACAAGATATGCGCAGGGTGTTTCAAAGCAAACGGATAGAGTAATTGAAAATAGCAGAAGATATGTAATATAAAATAGAATTAAAGCTTTTATAAGGTCTTATAAAACATTAGTCATTGACTATTCAAGTATTAAATGATAATGTTTTTTATACAATTTAAGCGGTGTATATATTCTTGTAGTCTGCGGTTTCATATTAATTCGAAAGGTATTTTTATGTTTACACTATCAACAAGATCATTTGCGGTTCTTTTAGCAGCAATCTTAATTATTTTCTTTTGCTCTTCACCCGCTAAATCAGCAACATCTGAAGTCGAAAAGTTACTAGCTGTCGGACCTGATGATATGCTTGGCTTTCTCGCCACCAGCGGAGCAGATGATTTGAAATCTTCTTTTAACGAAACAACTTTAGGCCAAATATGGAATGAACCTGGAGTACAAACATTCTATCAGTCAATAAAACAAGAACTCTTGAAAAAAATAAAACAAGGGATGGCCGATCCTAATGATGTTAAAACCTTCGAGGCCATCATGAATCTCACCAAACTTGGCTTGAATAGACCTATTATTATCGGTGTCGTTCGCAAAGATACTAAAGTAGACAAATGTCCTGTTTATGGTTTTGCTGTTTTGGAAGCTGGCCAGCGTAAAGCAGAGATAACATCAGCTATAGCTAAGCTGGAAGCATTAGCAGAAGATGGTGAAATCATCGATGTCAATATAGGTTCATATCTAATGCACGGAACTAAGGATGACAAAGGTGTACCCAAATACTGGGGCTGGATTGGGAATTATTTTGTTTTTGCGGTAAATGAAAGCAAGGGGTTGGCAATAAAGCATCTAAATACTGAACAGAGCAGGTTGGCACCTGATTATCTTTCAAAAGTTCCAGGAACTGGCGATGCGATTGCCATGTATGTCAAAAGCACAGAGATACTCGATGTTCTTCATGTAATTGCAAGCATGGAGGGTAACAATGAGGGATTTAATTTAAACAAAATAGTAATGAAGGAACTCGGTTTAGATAGAATCAAGAAAATTTCAGCAAGGACAGGTTTTTCCGGCTCAGATGTAGTGTTTAGCGAGTTTTTGGAAATGCCCAGTCCCTGCACCGGCCTGATGTCACATTTTAAGCCCATAAAACTTTCGGCGTTTGACATGGTTGACGCTCGTGCTATGAATGCAGCAGCTGTTAATTGGGATGTCGCGGGGATGTACGACACGATATTTTATACCTTTGAAGTTGTTTCTCCAAATGAGGCTTACCCCAAGATTCAACAAGCGATTGCCAAGTTTGAATCACAGGCGAAATTCAGTATTCGCAAAGGCTTGCTTCAAAGCCTGTCTGGAGAAACAGTATATTATACTCTTCCGGCAGGTATTATGATGGAGGCACCTACCGGCGGTGGTGTTTTAATTGCTAAGTTAAATGATGCAGCGTTATTTGAAAAAACGGTAACGGCTCTTGAAGAATTCGCAGCAGCAAAGAGCAATGGCATGTTACAGGTAAGCTCTCAGATTCAAGATGGGAGAACTCTGCACACATGGGCAATAATGCCTCTGGCAATGATGCAGGTAATGCCCACTTGGACAATAGTTGATAATCATGTTGTTGTAGCTACGAATGCTACCTTGTGTGATACAGCAGTTGCGCAAATAGGTTCTATGACAAACTCCATACGTAACACTGAAGGATACAAAAAGGTAACAGCAAAGCTGCCAAATGATCTTATCGGCCTCAGATACACTGACTCTAAAGTTCAATTCAACCAAATGATGATAGGCATGCAACAGTTCTGGCCTATGATAACAATGGCAGCTACAAATGCAGGCATCAGCTTACCTTTCATGCTTCCGACACTGTCTCATATTTCCAACAATATGGGGCCTTCGTGTGGTTATTCCTGGTTTGATAGTGAAGGACTTCACGTTCACTACAAGGGAACAGGTATTGAGCAAAGTATGGGCTCTGTTGCAGGTGTTTCATTAGTTGCCGGAATACTTATGCCGGCCTTGGCCAAAGTACGTTCTCAAGCTCAAATAATGATTTCTGCGACCAATTTAAGCAAGATAGGGAAAGCTTGTTTGATATATGCCAACGATTGTAATGATAGCTATCCTCAAAATCTTCAAACGCTTGTAGATAAAGCTGACCTTCAGCAGAAGATACTCGATTCGCCACGTAAACCGAAAGGCTTTGATGGTCCCAGTTATATTTATATCACAGGGCAATCTCCGTCTTCGCCTCCGGATAATATTCTTGTTTATGAAAATCCTGGATTTTGCAGCGATAAGATTAATGTTTTGTTTAATGATTGTCATGTTCAGGCAATGAAACCAGAAGAGTTTCTAAAAGAACTTGAAGCAACCTACAAACGCTTAGGCAGAAAAATACCTGAGATTAAATTCGAAGGTTTTGTAAAATCCAGATTTCCGCATAGATCATGGTCACCAGAGGCAAAAGCATGGGCCCTTGGTTGTGCTGCGGTTCTCAATGAACGTAATCACTGTCGTCACGATACGTTACTACCATGTGATAAAAGTGAAAATAATATTAAAGCGTGGAAAAAATCTCTTGATAGATGGTGGGGTGACAAAAATCGGGAGGATTTACTTGAAAGCCTCAGATGGATTGAAGAAGGTGGGCACCGTAAGAGATTTGATGATTGGGGGAAGTATATCCAAAGTTTGAGTGAGGAACAATACCAAAGGCTTGTGGAAGAAAAAAGCGGCAATATGGAAAAACTTTGCGAGATATTGACTGCCAAAGAATATTATGAAAAGCTCGGAGAGAAGAGTCTTTTAGGCTGGGACTACAGCAGGTACATTTGTCTTTGCAGATGGGGGTATTTAGTCGGCTATATCAGTGAAGAAGAGGCCTGGGAAAGAATAATGCCGGTTGCAGAAATGCTACAAAAGAAATTTGACTCATGGGAGGATTTGGGACAGAACTATCTTATTGGCAGACGATTCTGGTCTTATCAATATGTGAAAGAGGATGGTGATGAGTATGAAGATGCTGTACAAAGGCTTATTGATATGCGGTCAAGCCCATGGAATAGATATAAATGGAATATGGACTTGGCTGCTTCGACAGCAATTAGTGATCCCAATACACAGGCACAATAAATAAAACAAAATAGTATTAAATAACTGATTTGATAAAGGCGCAAGATAATGTCCAGAAATAGATTGATTATCGATCTAGTAATTTTAGTACTTGTGACGTTAACCGGCCTTGTATTTGTTTATATGCGATTCGTGCCGAGAACAATCATCGTGCCAGACAAATATAAAACGATTCAAACAGCGATTACTAAGGCAAGACCTGGAGATACGGTGTTTGTCAAAGCTGGTATATATGAAGGAGGAGTTAGTCTCAAAGGTGGTATCAGACTTGTAGGGGAGGACATGAATGAGGTTGTTATTGAATGCAATGCACTTTCACGAAGTGTTATATTCGCCAATAACTGTAATAACGTTATTATTTCAAATTTAACGGCGAGACATATTGGTCAAAATACCAACTCAGAAAGGATGGTAGGTTTATTAATTGATGGAGCCAAAGTAAAAATTGTTGGTTGCAGGATTGTTGAAGCATCTGGTAATGGAGTATTAGTCTACAAAGGCAGCGAGGTTCTAATTGAGAACTGTAGAGTTGAAAACAATGGTTATTGTGGTATAAGAGTTAGCGATCAGGAAACAAAAGTTAAAATCAGTGGTTGCCAAATCCGCGAAAACGGACATTACGGTGTCGAAATTAATAGCGGAGCAGACGGTTTGCTCGAAAACAATCGTATCGAAAATAACGGATATGATGGGGTTCTCGTCATAGAAGAAACATCTGAAGCTATCTTGAAGCTTAACATTTGCAGGGGCAACATGTATCATGGCATTCGTGTTACTGAAGGTGCACAGGCCGCCCTTAATAGTAATCATTGCATTGAAAACAAGTTTACCGGCATATACATACACAAAAATAATGCAAAAGCTACAATTGTAGATAATAATTGTGAGAAGAACAACTCATATGGCATCTGTTTTTCAGATCACGTAACCGGAACAGCAAAGGGTAATCTATGTTTAAGGAATAGTAACATCGGTCTATACGCCACAAACAATGCAGTAAATGTAAAAATGCTAAGCAATTCATGTATAGAAAATGGAAGCAGTGGGATTTGCTTTGATAGATCAGCATCGGGATTAGCAGAGAAAAACCTTTGCCGTGCGAATGCAGAGCACGGTATTTACATTACAAATGGAGATGTAAATGTTGACATTGTAGATAACACGTGTAAAGAAAACGGTCGTTCTGGCATATTTGTTTATGATAATTCAAATACCGTGGTGGAAAATAACATTTGTATAGCTAATGGAAATTATGGAATCGCCTACTCTAAATCAAGCGGGATTGTAAAAAATAACGTTTCTAAAAGCAATAACAAAAGGGGAATCTATTTTTCAAATGGTGCTGATGGCTTAATTAAGGACAATCTATGCGAAAAAAATGGAGGTATTGGAATTGCCATAAAACATAAAGGAACAAGTGCAACATTAAAAGGTAACCGTTGTATAGCAAATGAAACTCATGGCATATGTTTTTGGGATGAGGCAACTGGATTGGTAGCAGATAACATTTGTGAAGAAAATGAGGAAAACGGTATTTATGTCACAGAATTAGCGACAGATGTTAACTTGATAAGTAACGAGTGTCGAAAAAACCTATGGAATGGTATAACATTTTATGATGGCAGCAAGGGCTTGGCAAAGAATAATATATGCGAGGAAAACAGCCATTCTGGCATTAGGGTATATAAGGTAGAAGATGCTGTGACAGTTACAGAGAATCGGTGCCGAAGGAATGAGTGGTATGGCATCGATATTGAAGAGGCTGCCCAAGTGATAGCAAGTAATAATATTTGCAGCTACAATGAACTGCATGGAATTCTATTCGAAAACGGCTCCCGCGGCCTGGCCGAGCATAATATATGTGAGAAAAACCTTTTCCCAGGAATTGGCATTCGAGGTGCCGATGCTGTCGCTATATTGAAGGAAAATGAGTGCAGAGAAAATAACTATTCAGGAATTATGTTTGAGGAAAGTGCTGGTGGTAAAGCAACAGGGAATAAGTGTGAGAATAACTTATGGAGCGGAATAGCGGTGAAAGGAAAAGGTACAAAGCCCGTATTGTCAGCCAATCAGTGCAACGATAATGGGGCCTGGGGAATTATTTCTTGGGCTGGTGCCGAGCCAACTGTTTCAAAAGACAATATTACTGAGGGTAACTGGAAAGATGGTATAAAAGCCAGAAACTAAAAGCTGTAGGTAATCTCTTGCTTGTTTCGGTTTTGTCATTGGTTGAGAAGATTGAGGATATCAAAAATATATTGTGGTATTTATCCATAGGAGAACCTAAATGAAACATATCACTACGATACTTTTGCCGGCACTATTTATGTTCATTCCTTCTTTTGTGTGTTACGCTAATGATGCGAACTCTGATGATTTTGAAAGATTCTCAACTTATTATTATTTGAACCCGGAGCCACAAAGATTGCCAATTGTTTTAGAAAACTTCTTCAAGTCAGAAATATTCTCTGATGAGCAAGCCTGTGATGAACATTGCAGAAATATCATCAGCTACTTCTTTGCAAGGGCTACAGGGTCAGAGCAAAATCTTATAGAAAACTATAAATCCTTGTTTGAGAGGGGGACGTACAAAGAAAGAAGCTTTTTGTTAAAAGTTTTCCAACTTTGTGGTAATGGGGAAGTAACAATATTTCTTAAATCCAAACTGAAAGAGGAAGCTTACATTGGAGAAAAGGACAAGATTGGACAAGTCTTAAAAGAAGGAATCCCAATTAAGTTCAATCCTATAATCGAGCCTATAAATGATGCTGGTGACCTTGACTTGCTATGGGTTGAATTTATGGCTACCGGCAATGGTGAGGCTATTAAACGTATTATTTCTGTTTTGCACTGGATAGAAGATGGTAAAGGTATGGAGATAGCTATTGGAGGAGCTGCGAGATGGTCATTGACTAGTAACTGTCGAGAGCATAAAAAGGTGCTGGAAATATGTAAAAGAGAATGGCCCAAATTAAGATGGCCTACACAAAAAATTCTGCGGGAAATTGTTGCTGAAATTGATGATTCAGCTATGGCGGATTATTTAAAAGATAAGAAAATGCTAAAGATTGTTACGCGAAACATAACGCCCGGGACGGAAAAAGGATCTTTTGCTGCCTTACCGACTACCTCATATCTGTTCGGAAATAAGTATGCGAGAATAGAGGAAGAGCCTGATGCTGCATTAAAACTTCACGGCCTTATAATTGTTAATGAGCCTGATGTATGGATGATTAATCTTTGGGACAAAACAGGAAGGCATATAGTAGACACAGAAAAGGAAGGTAGTTTTCATGCACCGATAATTCCTGATGCAGATGTAAAAATGGGAAAGAAAATACTCGAATTTGAATTTGGTAATGAATTAGAGTTCATGAAAAACAATAACGCTCAAATATCTCAAATTGACATAGACCAAAAGGCGTATGACTTATATTCCTTGGAGATTGAAGGTGTCAAGATAGAGTTGATTTTGGAAAAAGAAAGACAAGTACCGCATATTGCAAGAGTTATAGAAGGAAAAGAAACCGTATACGCAGTTGCTTACGATGAGTATGAGCCCAACCTGACAGCTAATTTAGCACTTTTTGACCCACTGGAAGATATTGAAATATTTGAAGCTTCAAACGAAGACTCCCAATCAACCCAAATGGATAAAGAATCACTGGAGGGACGTGTTGAAGAACATTTAAAAAAGAGCGATGTGGATTTAAGAGAACATGTTGACGACCTTTTTTCACTTGCTGATATTTATATAGACAAAGGTAATGAAGAAAAGGCTGTCAAGCTTTACCAAAAAGCATTGAGCGTAGATGCTTGGAGATTAGAATATCAGTTCAAACTTGCGAATCTTTTAAATAAACAGGGTGAGAAAAATCAGGCTAAAGAGAAGGCTAAAACTGTATATCAGTATGCAGAGGATGAAAATCTTATTGAAGATGCAGAAAAATTTCTGTCCGAATTTGGTGAGTTTCCTGAGGAGAAAGCAGTAAAGTCACAAACATTAGCGAAAAACATAGAAATTATTATCGTTCCGATAGGTAAAGTAAGCCAAAAGCTTTTAAAAGAAGTAAAAGATAGTCTTCAGGAAAAAATGGGAATACGGTATTCCGTTTCAGAAAAAACACACGATATTGGTAAAATAGATCGAAGTTTCGTTGACAAATATTTGACTAAAGTTGTTGAGTGGATTGAATCTCAAATCTCACAAGAACAGTTTCAATCATTATTATCTGAACTAAATTTGAGCAAAACAGTTTTAGAGGCTCGCGACCCTAAAATAGAGTTAATTGACGCCTTCTTTAAGAGAAGTGAATTGCCACAAGAGGAAATAGAACAGTTTCATAGCCAAGTAGAAGAGCTTCAGAATGAAGGCCAATATGATGCTGAGCGGTTACTCACTGAACTCAGAATAGTCTTTCAATCAACCGAAAAACCGCGTTTTAAAGGTTATCTTGGGATAACAGAATCGGACATTTTCACAAAAGATTACAACTTCCTTTATGGTTGGGCCAGATCTGGTTACGGAGTGATGTCTTATCATCGATTTAGAGCAGTTTTTAATAAAGAACCTCCCAACCGGCCAAGGCTACTTAAACGTATGACAAAGCAAGGAGTATCAAGTTCATTTTTTATTTTGGGCATCCCTTGACCTACCCCCATTTATTGTACAAC
>Ga0315284_10007658_pt1 | contig 15420 bp, 19 predicted proteins | sample YL17G09_16_MG_FD_203696 | JGI IMG/M metagenome (GOLD analysis project Ga0315284, IMG submission 203696) | Sediment microbial communities from Yellowstone Lake, YNP, Wyoming, USA - YL17G09_16 | ecosystem: Environmental > Aquatic > Freshwater > Lake > Sediment | place: USA: Wyoming | collected... | reverse complement strand
TTGACAACAATAAAAGTACCGGTTGTTGCATTTACATTTGTGCCAGTAATTGTAAGACCCGAAATTGTTGCGGTTCCTACAATTGAAGAACCGGTGATATTTGTAAAAACACCAGTTGCACCGGTTAAAGAAACAAAACTGCCGGTCGTGGCAGCAACGGTCGTACCTGTAAAGGTAATTCCAGAAACTGTGCCAGTTATGCTAACACCAGAACTAAAGAAACCGCTACCACTAATAATTAAATTACCGCCAGCTGTAATGTTGCCTGTTGTAGCTATGTTAGCTTGATTGACAACAATAAAAGTACCGGTTGTTGCATTTACATTTGTGCCAGTAATTGTAAGACCCGAAATTGTTGCGGTTCCTACAATTGAAGAACCGGTGATATTTGTAAAAACACCAGTTGCACCGGTTATGGTTACACCACTTAAAAGACCAGAAACCGTAACGCCTGTCCCAAAAGTTGCAGCACCGCTTACGGCAAGAGTTCCGGTAACCGTTGCATTTCCAGAAACCTGAAGGGTATTGATTTTACCTAAAGTAAAACTACCAGTTGCAGATGTTACAGAGTTTGCAGCAACAACAGTATTTCCAGATATGAAATCCCCTTGAAGTGGACCTGTAAATACGCCGGTAATGCCAGTAACAGCAGTAAATTTACCAAAAGTACCGGTGACAGTTGCTCCAGAAATACTGGTGGTTCCAACAATAGTGCCGCCTGTAATATTGGTTGCTTGGACAGTTGTTCCGGTTATGGTTACACCACTCAAAGCACCAGAGATGGTGACGCCTGTTCCAAAAGTTGCGGTGCCGCTGACAGCAAGATTTCCTGTAACGGTTAAATTACCACTAATATTTTGAGTATTAACGTTTAAAACCTGGAAAGTACCAGTGGTTGCATTGACGGTTGTGCCCGTGATAGTTGCGCCACTAATACGAGTAGTAAATACCCCGCTAACACCAGTAATATTTGCTGCGTTAATAGTGGTACCGCTAAAAGAAACGCCAGTTAAACTAACGAATGTACCTGTGGTGGCTTGGACTATTTGACCAGTAATAGTCGCGCCACTAAGGTGAGTAAGAAAATTACCAGTAGTGTAATTAACAGTTGTGCCAGTAACGGTTGCAAAATTACCAAGTACAGCATTGACGTTGGTACCTTGGATATTAGTACCTGTGATGGTAGATCCACTGATGGTTCCACTGACTGTTAAGCCGGTTTGAACAATAACGTTACTAAAAGTAGTACTACCAGTTACGCTCAAACCAGCCAAAGATGTGGCGCCTGATACCGTTAAACCACTTTGAATAATTAAATTACCGCTAATAGTATCTCCTGAATTTGCTACAAAATAAATATCCAAATAATCTCTAAAGCCAGAAGTGGTTAACTTGCGGTTTTTGATAACCGGATCAACTTCAACAACATGGACAATGTTGAATAGATCGCCATCGTCCAGCTGATTACCAGCAATTGACTGTAAATCAGATATACGCCTGTTAGACACTTATGAAAAAGCAAAGCCTATTGACTTCATTATAGGTTCCTCAATCTTTTATTTAATCTGAATTTGTACTTTAGGAATAAAATTAGATACCGCTTTCCAACCAAGTTGGACACCAGTAACAATACCGCATGCAAGCAGAAGAGTTAAGAGCAGTTCCGCAAGCGTTAAGTTTCGACGCAAGTAAACAACTTGTTGCGGAGCGGGAGGTTGAAAAACAGTGGGTACCGGCACCTGCTGTCGTTGTTCCATGGTGATGCGAATAGCTTCTTCTCGAGCACGTGCCTTCATTAAGCTGACCATTTCAGGCGTAATAGATGGTGAAAAATTAGGCGTTGCTGTTGAGGGTGCTGCAAGATTTTCGGGGGCAGGGATACTGGGTGCAATTTGCTCTTCCATTTGAGTGACAAAACGTTTTCCAACACACTAACATATAAAAAAGCTTTATGGCAGTATGGCAACTTTTGGAATACGTAAAGGTTTGGAGGATGTCGCCCATGAATTAAAAGGCATTCGAAATATTTTGGCGTCTATGTGGCACAGCCGTTATTCTTCTGGTGAAACAGACCGTTTAAACCCAGAGGCTTTTGCTGATGAGTACATTCCTACGGAAGAATGTGCCAGGCGCTTGGGGGTATCTGATCAAACCCTTCGCAACTGGATTAGCCAAGGCAAAAAAAATATGGGGAAGGGCTGGACGGAAGGCATCCATTATGTCAATGTTTGTCCTGATAAAGGTAAAAAAGCTGTCATTCGTATTCCCTGGAATCAACTGGTCCAGTCCTTTGCCAAAAACAAAGATGTTGAGCTGAACGATTTTAATGTTTCATGTATGTATCAATCTGCAAACACTAAGGCCATGGACGATAAGTTGCAACCATGACAAACCGTTTCCACAACATTGACTTATCTTTGGTGACAATTGAGAATTACTCTCAACTGTTACCAGAATCCTTGGTGCTCCAACTGGAAGATTTTCTACCTCCATTTGGTTCTTTTGATGATGGTTGCATGCGTCGGTATCTGGAAAACCTTTGCGCTTATGAAGAAGAAGATGCCAATTCCAACATGACTCTGGCCAATCGTTTGCGACTGGCTTTTAAAAATTTAGAACCCGACACAATTTGTGGTAAATTCCCCCAAGCTGAACTGCCTCTTAAACGACGCTTGCGTTGTGTGGCAGAATACCTGATACGGTCTGGTGAATTTGATAAGCTACGGGATAACAACGGAAAACTTGTCAAGAAACGTGGTAACCTTGGGAAGCTTGTGGTTATCTACCAACCACTGCCAAAACTTTTAGAATCCCTTTCTAAACAAGGATTATTAGAGCCATGAAACGACGCGAAAAACTAATTACTGCCGCACTTGACGGAAAGACTGGCGAAACAGAAGGCAAATACTTGGACGCTGTCGTCAAGTTAATTCTTGGTGACATGGGCACCGTTTATACAAAATTTTGGGAGGCTGAAGGGCCTGGCGTTATTTGCTTTCAGCCTGACAATAAAGACCGCTCAATGTTTTACATGACACTCGAAGAACTACATGCAGCCCAGGAGTCGTGTGAACGTGAAAATAACGGTGATCTAGCCGAAACATTTCGTCGCATTTTAGAAGCAGCACAAAAACTTGATCCAGCAGAGTCCGCTGGCTACATCATCAATGATGAAGAAGGCATTCGTTATTTTGCAGTTGATTACAATCAAACTGTTGATGCGTAATGGCTAGGAAATTTAGAAAAAAATGTGAAGACCTTGAATTAATTACCAACAAAGATTTGATTGCTGCCGCCCATTCTCTCATGGACGGCATTGACTTAGATCCAGCTAGCTCCAAGGTTGCTAACTCGTATGTTCAAGCTGATAAATTTTATTCTCCCCAGGACGATGGATTAAACGTCCAGGAGTGGGAGGGTAAAGTTTACGTGTTTCCACCTAGTGGTGCTTATTATTTTGATAAATATCTTGACAAATGGAAAATGACTAGGGCGTCGTCTGGATCCTTAACCTCATCCCATGCTCTTTGGTTTAGAAAACTGTACCGACTTTGGTTGGCTGATGTGGTTAAGGAGGGCTTGTACTTTACCAACTGTACGGACATGATTCGGTATGATCAACGCCTTTTTGATTTTCCAGTCTGTATTTTAAAAACGGCGCCAACATTAATTAAAAACACAAGTGAAGGTATTGGTACACACAAGACCAGTACGTCGTTAGTAGTGTACCTTCAACCAAAGCGGACCAGTGGTGCAGCCACTGAAAAGTTTATTGACATTTACGGTGAAAAAGGCCGCATCCTGTACTGAGGTCTGTATACTAAAGAACGATTGAAAAAACCTATGTCGATCCTGAGTGACGCAGAAATCAAGCAACTTGCTCTTGAAGAGGGCATGATTTCTCCCTTCCAAGATCACTTAGTTAGTGAAGAAAACGGACAAAAAATTCTTAGTTATGGATTAAGTTCTTATGGTTATGACATTAGGTTGTCTCCTAAGCAATGCTTAATTTTTGGCCGTATTCAGGCCGGTGATTGTGACCCCAAAGATTTTGATGGCGACATCTTGGTTCCAACCGAATTACTAGAAGATGAAAAGGGTTCGTATTTTATTTTACCGCCCTATGGTTATTGTTTAGGAGTTGCAGAAGAACGGCTTAAGTTGCCCAGAGATGTAACCGTTGTCGCGGTAGGTAAAAGCACGTACGCTCGTTCTGGAATCATGGTGAATATCACTCCGGCAGAAAGTGCTTGGGAGGGTTATTTAACCTTAGAAATCAGTAATTGCACTGGGTTGTTTAATCGAATTTACGCCAATGAAGGAGTGACACAACTGTTATTTTTTCGAGGAAATCCTTGCAAAGTTAGCTATCAAGATCGGAAAGGCAAATATCAAAATCAATTACAAGAAGTTGTATACAGCAAGGCATAAACATGACGGACCCTCATGACATTGAGCAACGATTAAACATTGTTGACGTTCTTTATCGTTCGGTAATGCTACTTGAAAATGAAGAATTGTCAATTGAATTAAAACGTTATAGCTCAGACAATATCCAATGGGTTCTTAATGTACTTCAAGGGATCTTTGATGAGTTGGATCATGTGTTGGATTTAGAAGAATCTAATCACATTGAGTATTAAAAACCAACAAATTTACCGGCGGTAGCGGTTGGTTTTGTTGCGTAGTTTACACCACCAGCAATACCAATCCTGTCTCCAAGGGTTGGTACATTAGTACCTTTAATACTGGCTTCCGTTCTTGGGGTGCGGCCACGAATTTGTGGTTCATCAACCAAAGCCTGTTGTTTGAATTTTCCAGCTGTTTTAGCAGCAGCTAAATATTTATTAACATTTGATTCTTGCCTATCATTGCTGGTACCTGCCCTGGAAGCCGTTGTTTTTTCATCAGCGTTAAAATTTCTTGTATCAGTTGTATATGCTCGACCAGGATTCAAATCACTGGTGTCTCCACCGGAAGAACCTGCATCTACCCTTGGGTCGTAATTAGATGGGATAGGAGTAGACTCCTGCCCCCTTCTTGGGTCGTAAAATCTTTCCATGATAATATTGTAATCGAGGGAATTTAATGGCACTGCCATGATGCATGTTTATAAAAATGACGCAGCACAATTAGAAAGGCGTCAAGATCCTGACGATTTTCTGCAAAAATTTATTACTTCCGATGATGAAGTAAGGAATCGCATGTTGTCTTGTTGCGATTTTGGGGCCTCACTCGGTAATCAAGAAAATGATGTACCATTGTACGATCAGTACAACAGAGGGTTAGCTCTATGTCAGGAAGACAAGCCAAGGACGAATCTATCCCTGGAGGGAACCCGGTCGGGTCTGACTGGTTTCATCCCATCGATGGAAGAGGCGTACAAGTACCCGGGAACGCTACCGATGGGCCAAAAACTTTTGATATCACTGTAGAAACTACTGAAGACGGGGATCTGTATTCCTTTACGGAATGCAAAGATGGCGTGTGTCCAGTTCCATGGGCAACAAAACCTTACTGTCCTGAGCTGCAACCTAATTTAGTTAATCATCCGCCCCACTATACGGACGGATCAATTGAATGTATCGTCGCAATTGAAGCGCAACTGACACCAGAAGAGTACCGAGGTTACCTAAAAGGGAATATTGCCAAGTATGCCTGGCGTGAGCGCCATAAAGGCGGGACAGAATCACTGAGGAAAGCACGTTTTTATTTAAATCGTTTGATAGAATTTGACGAAAATTAAAAAGGAATGGACTCCTCTTCATCGTCATCCTCCTCGTCGTCGTATACACATGCGGCGGCGAGTTCTTCTAGTTCCAAATCGGTTGGAATATCAAAAGATAATTCAATGTTTTCGCCCGATAAAATTTCCTTGACTGCTTGCCATTCCATCAAACGCTGATGGTAGAGATTTAAAAGAGCAACCTGCAGTTGGTCCCACGTCATCTCCTCGGAAGCAAGCTCAGCTTTGCGCATGGAGAACTGCAGCTCTAAAGGAAGTTCAAACTCCCGTGGTTCTACTAACCTCTCCATTGCATGTGTCATGAGTCTGGCATCAATATTCTAAGACTATAGTGCAAATCAAATCACATGGAAGTCTTCTTCTGGTTGTTCAATCCAATCTGCTTGTTTTACTTGAAAAGTATTGGCAAATTCAGCTAGTAGGTAAGGGTTGATTCCTTCTTCTAATTTTTTAATTGCTTGAATTTCATGAGGGGCAGCTGAATAATTCCTAAAACAAGCCAAGAGAATTTCTCCTGCTTTACCAAGACCGGTATCAATATGGCTTAAGAAAAGACGAGACTCTTCCCTGCGGCGTTCCAAAAGGTTTCCAATTACAACATGATCTTGATCAAAGATCCAGCATTTAATTTCTTCCGTGACTGCTACCCAATTTTCTTGTTCAATTTGTTCAATAATTGAGCTGTAAAGAAAAGGCTTCCAGCCAACTGAATGAATGAATGAAATCAATGCTTGACGCATGGAGTTGTCAATATAAATATGCAAGTCATTTAAATCATCTTCAATACAATTGATTTCGTGTTGCAAATACTCCAAGGCTTTTTCCCTGGTGCAACATTGTCCAAATTTAACAGGAGAGCCATCCGGATAAAACTGGGTTCCATATCCAATGGTGTAAGGCATACCGCCCGTCAACTGATCCGGGTATGCGCTCTCATTAAAGCCTTCGTATTTACGAATAATGTCTATTGCATTTACAAAATAAAACATAGGAGCACAATAAGTACTCCCATTGTATACACAATGCGTAATTAAATGTCAGCCTTGACCTCGGCTAAGCTTGCGACCATGGCTTGGCTTGGAGTGCTTTCCGTCTCCTTGGCGTGTGCGCTTAGGCTTGGACTCGATTTTAAGAGATGTGGTGGACTTGGGTTTTGCCATGATGGTTGAAAAGATTCCGTACGTACACTACCACAACCTGGAGCATGCCCAGTATTTAGGTGTGTTTTTATCCATAGGTTTGTCGCACCCCATACGCGCCCTAAAGTTGGTACGACGATCCTTATCATGATGCTGGGTGTAGTCTTCGTAGCCACGACGACCATACCGTACGATCTTCTCTTCCCCGTCGTAGCAACTTTTAACAACCCACTTGTGGGTATCCCCTGGAGGTGCCTTCTGAGGTTTATTACACGTCATCTTATCTTTTTGATAACGATGCGCGGCACCCACTGCTTTTCTATGTTGCTCTGACATTAGAAACCAAACCCTCCACCAAAGCTATCAAACAAAGACCCAATAGAAGTATTCTTACTTGAAGAAAATCCTTGGATAGATGCATTTACATTTACTTTTATTTTAGGAGTACTTATGCTTGAGGTTGATCCAATATTTGAAAAAGGATTATCACTGAAAAACGGATCAGAATCTTCTGCAAATGGGTCCGCAATCCCCATAGTGTCGAATGGATTGTCAATTCCAATTTTATTATCTGTTTTAGTTTTTTCACTGCTAGTAGTAAATGAAGTAGACGCATCCGCAAAAGGATCACCAATCCCAACTTCATTTTCTGATGTTGTAAATAAACTAGATACTAAATTTGATTTTTTTTGAGGAGTTGTTATGCCAGCGGTGCCAAGAACTTCTGAAATACTGGTATCACCAAACAACTGTGCCATTGAGGCAATGCGTTCTGTTCCAGTGCCACTAATAGTTGGTAATAAAGAACTTATTTGTCCAGCTGGTGTATATGCTGCGTTTAATATATTAATGTCTTCTTCAGAAGAATCAGGAAGAAATGTTGAATAAAAATCACTTTCTGTGCCGTTATATCCGGCATTTTTAAAAATCGCATAGATACCACTAGCCTTAGATTCTGTGCCAATTGGCGGAGTTTTTTGTAGATACTCAACCCCTAATTCTATCTGGGTAGGTTTTTTACTATCTTTAATTAAATCTCCTATTTTTTGTTGAATGTTTGTAGTTGAATCTTGGCTTAATGCTTTTACTAAAGTATCTTTAAGTTCTGTTAATGATGCATTAGGATTAAGTTTATTACTGCTTAAAATATTCGCCCAGTGTTCTTTGTTTTCCGGCAGGCTAACTACTTTTAAAATCTCTTCTACATAATCAGCTGGTTTAATAAATTCTCCAAATACGCTACCAATTTTATTTGCTTTGTCAAGAAGGTATGGAGTTAAAACCTCAGTTATATAAGTTTTAGCAACTAGCGGGGCATAAACATCAGGTGCGGGATCATAAGCCCGTTTTTTAATTTGGCCGTCAGCATCTCGAACAATGTTCCCATTTGCATCCAGTTCTGGTGCATTAAGCCCAACAAGTTGATAATGTAATTGAGCAAAGGCAGCTTTATTATTTAAATCAACGCCATAATTATATGCTTGTTGCAACCAATTAATTGTGTTGCCATAAGCATCAGTTGTGTTTAAACCATTTTTTGCTGCCTCCCAATCTGCGTTTACTTTTGTACTTTGCTGTGCTGTTATTTTACCAATGTCTGTAGATGCATAGTTGGTAAAAGCTGTTCCAGGTAATAAAGGATTCTTGGGATCGCCTATTCCTTTACTTTGCAAATAACCAGCAGGATCAAAATAATAATCAGAATTAAATTTACTATCTCCTGCTTTTTGTAAATTTGTAAACCATTGCGATACACTTGTTTGTGCTGCAAGTTTTAAGGCATTTAAACGATCTTGTGTTTGAAATGGGTTTTGAGTATTTTTTGTAACGTCAATATAATCTTGAAATTCGGTAATTGATTGAGAAGAATCAAATCTAGGTTTTAAATATTGGCTAAAAAAGTCTTTGGCAAATTGAACATCTCTGTCCATTCGTCTTGCAGGAATTATATAATCTGCAGGAGCATCTTTTGGAATTTTATTTGTTTTACTGTACTTATCATCATATTGTGACCAGCTAGCAAGTGTCTGGGCATCAATATAACCAGCGTCTTTTAGTTGTTTTTCATAATCTACCCATGTTTGATTTACAAGCCTACGATTAGCTACTGGAACATAATTAGTTGGTTTATCGGCAACTACAGTTTTTGCATAAAAATCATTTGGGTTTATTTTTAATGTTGCGTAGGCATCATCATATTTTTTCCAGGAATTAATTGTAGTTGTATCTACAAAACCATTTGAAAGTGTACGTTGTTTTAGCGGTACATAGTCATTGGGTATGTCAATAGAGCCTGCATATTTTTTTTCAATTTGATTGTTAAACCAATCTTCCCAGTTATAAATTAAACCATTTCTAGTTCCAAAAATATTTCCCAACCCTAAATCTAACTGTGTACTTAAGTTTTTTTGTGCGCTCGCAAGGGGGGAGACACCTCCTACACTTAGATCGCCAAGTAGAGATCCTGTTATATCTTTTTCCAGACTAGTAACTTCTTGGCCTACAGAACTAGTTTTAAAAAAAGAAATGTTATTTTCTTGTTGTTTAGCAAGTTTTAATTGTGCAATAGTATCTTTAAGCACGTCTTGGCGTAATTGACCAAATTTTTCAGCTTGTTGTTTTTCAAACTGTAATACAGAAGTTTGAAAAACATCATTGACTTCAGGTACATAAGAAACTAACGTTTTAAATTGTTCGTTATTTTTAAGATCTGAAATAGTTTTAACTAGTTCTTTATTATCGTCAATAATTTTTTTATCTGCAGAATTTGTTTCATCTAGTATTGAAATACGCGCTAGTAAAGCACCAAAAGAATCTGGTTGTTTAAGGATTGTGTCTTTAACCCCCAAACTGTTTGTTAAATCTTTCCATTGAGTAGAAGTTGTTGCTCCTACAGAAGAAAGTAAAGCTTCCTCTTTTGCACCCGTCCACAATTTGTTGAACGTAGGATCTTTTGAAACTAAGTCTGATAGATCTTGTTGAGTGTCTTTAAATTCATACCCAGTTGCGCCTGGTTGTTTTGTTGGGATTAAACCAAAAATTTTATTTTGAACTTTATCTAATGTTTGTTGTTTTTCAATATCGGGAAATACTTGCTCACGATAATCACTTACCAATGGAGATAAGCTAGTTACTTGGCTGCCTCGAATAAGGGCTACTTCACCAGGAGACCTTGTTGTAATTTGATTTAAATAATCTTGGTAAGCATAGGTTTCTAAAGAAGCATAACGAGAAATAATATCAAGATTATCAGCGGCAATAGCCGCGTTCCAATCATCTTTAGCTTTCTTACCTTCTTTTGTTTCGTTTATGTAGTATCCCTTTTTACCCTCAACACCGCTATATGTATTAAATTTATCAGGTTGAACATCCTCACGTTGTTTAACTGTGGAACTCAACATGCTCGGAAGTACTGATGGATCCCAAGGTGTAATACGTTCAGTTAAATAAAAACTTCGAAATTGACCGGTATTACCAATCATCCCAGTAATTATTTTATCTGCGTCTGCATTAGAAATACCTACGCTTATTAAAGTGTTTTTTTGACTTGTAATAGATTGTTTTGCATCTAAATAATTGTATGAACCTTGTCTTGTTGCATTAGCAATACTGTTTACTTTGGTGTAAAAAGCATTTTTTTCAGTGTTTTCTTTGTTGAGTTGTTCTGCTTCTTTATTTAATTTTGCATTATATTGTTCTTGCGGGCTTTGTACTTTTTTTGTAAGCCGTATGTTTTGTGAAGCAAAGGCTAACCGAACCGGGTAAGTAAGTACATAATTTTCCGTGCCATCGGCATTTTTTACAATAGAACCAGTACCATTAGCTGCTTCTCTTCTGTAATATTGCAATAACCAATCAGGATCTCGACCTCCTAAAGCATTTTCAAAATGAAATTCTGAACGATCTGCAGCATAAGTTGTTTTTTCTGGCGTATAAGACCAGGTTTTATTTTCTGCGTTATAAATTAATGCCACTTTAAATTGCCAATTGACAGGGGGTTGTCTCTACAGAATACACAAAAAGTTCAACAACTTCTTGGCTCATCCAGGATTTAATTCTATCCATCCTAGCTTGCGTAAAGAACTCTTGTTGCTGATACCACTCTTCCATCTTGGTGCTTGCCTTAGCAGTATTGCATCTACGGCAAGCTGGCACTAGGTTGTTTCGGTTGCTGGAACCAGACTTAAATCTGGGTACTACATGGTCCAAACTTGTGGCAAGTTCTTCGCAATAACCACATTTGTGGTCCCAGGCTTCGTATATATGTTCTCGAAATCGTTTCTTTGCAAGTTTGGGAGTTAATTCAATAAGCAGTGCGAGCGGGTCATTTGCGCTGCTGAACATACTCTTCAGTTGCCGTTATCTTATTTTAAAGCTGCCTATTTACATCTCTACAAAATATAAACATAAAATTTTTGTTACAACCCTTGACAGTAAGCCAAAACCTGATAGCCTGTGCAAGTACACGACCTTGAGTCATGATTAAATCAACCGGTTGGGTCTCCGTGACCCGTGCAGAGGAACTCCTCGGCATCGACCGCCAACAGCTCTTCAAGATGCGCGACAACGGCACCCTGAAGCTTGGACCCCATTACGCAGCTTTTCCCGAAACTCGTTCGCGTGACAGCTATCGTTGGAACGTTGAAAAAGTTCGTAAACACCTGAGTAAAATGGCAGTTGCCGTTTAACTCTGTTGATCATATCAAAACGGTCTTGTGATGAGGCCGTTTTTTTTATGCTGGTCCAACCCCGCTTGCATATGCAGCCCATGCGCTCCCTAATGCCTGCATCGTGGACGTTTCACCTGAAGCGTAGGGTAAATTCACCACGTCACCGGGCGAGTACACTGTGGGGCTTCCTTCAAAATAAACTTCGCTAAAACCAAATTGACTGGCCGCAAGCTGCGCTTCTGACAATAAATACCGTGTTTCAACAACGTCTCCAAATTCAACCATGTTACTTTGCCGGTGATTCTCCAGCGCTTGGATTGTAAAATGCGCCGGTCTTATCTTGCATTCTAAAGTTCTCTAACCTAATAAAAGATGTAGGAACGTTAAGTAATTTTTGCATCATTGGCAACACCTGGGGTGATTGAAAATTATTAGGTGGTACATCCATTAACGCCATTCCTCTTATCACCTTAGCTGTACCAGCATGATCGTTTGCTTTAGAAGACTCACGCACTAAAATTTGTTCCCATTCTGTAATACTTTCTTCGGTAGAAAAAGGTAAGTCTGATGGTTCCGGCGGCAAAATACCTTCTTCAAATCGCAAAGCATAAATATGTTTGCAATAACGCATTTCATCAAGAAGTGGAGACCAGTAATCAGAAAACGATGTGATTTGATTGTCTTTTGCGGTGTAATCAGCAAAGGTAGTTGGGCCTTCTGCTCTTCGACTGACCCCAAAATTACGCAAATATCTTCCGCCAAAATCATTAAAGATGCCTGGATTATCAATCGATTCAAAAGTCAAACTTAAATTTCTATTTTGATTTGCATCTGTCATGGCACTATTGTTTACTGCTCCAGTGTTTGGATCCGTTAGTACTTCATGTCGACCATATTTAAGCAAAGCTGGCCTGGTAAAAGGAAAACGTTTTTTTTCTTTACCATCCAGATTCATCATAAAGGTATAACTGCGACGACTAAAATCTTGACATGTGCATGCATATCTTGTTCCAACAGTAAAGTATCGACCAACAGAAAACGGTCTAGTAGAAGGCGTCAAATACACATTGTCAGGACTGGCTTCAAACGAGCTGGTGCGTTGAAGTTTTAATATTCCATTTGGGCCATCTACATCAATCAAGATGGCTTGCACGTAACCATAACGTTTATCTGTTGCCGGATTTAATGTATCTTTTGTAACAGGCGTACCGCCTGGTGTTATTATTCTGTCTTCTAATATTTCTCCAAGTAAAGGTTTGATTGGATCTCCGTTTGGATTTGGTACATATAACGGAGGTGGTAATGGATTCGCAACGCTCCAACTGCCACTTAGTTGTACATACCAATATTCATCATCTTGTGTAATAGAAGCAATGCTTGCAAGTGCTCCGGTTGAATCTGTAACGTTGTCAAATCTTAAAATAGAACCAACTCGACAACCTGTCCAATGCACGCCAAATTCTTTACCAGATGTAAAAAATCCTTGAACAACACCAAGAATTAACGGTTGCTTTCCTTCGGTAGGTGAAGTTCCTTCTGGGAGAGGAACTCGATATTCAAAAGGATATGTTAAGGCGTGTTGAATACCAACATAAGAAGCAATCTCATATCCACGACGCCATCTGCTCCATGCAGATTCCCTATCCATTCGCACGATTGAGTTGGGAACAGAACCTTTGGAAAATTCCGTTGTAATTGGTTTGATTTCACCAATGTCAGGAACTTCTGTTGAACCAAAAGCACCAAAAGAACCAAAAGCATTCTTTTTGGATCGACTCATTGCTTAGAAGAATCCGCCTTGCGCAATTACATGTACTCCAGGGATATACCCGGAAGAGTTAGGGCCATCTGGAAATACACCAACGTAAATACGGTCGCCGCGTTCCAGGTAGATTCCTTTGTTGCGTAAAGGTGCCGTTTGCCCAAGGCCGTCAGTATTGCCTGCACTTGGCATTGGAACAGCAAGGACTGGCATCACGTCAGAACAATCAATGCTTTGAGCATTAGCGGGAACCGTTTTGGCAAACACTAAACGATAGTCGCCACTACCAGGGATGGGTGTGGTGGTATTACGCGTTTGGTAGAAAGCAAAAGTAACTGGTTGTTGGTAACCATATCCAACACCTAGGAATGTAAAACCACTGGTGATTGCACCAGAATAATTAAGAGCGCCTAGCTTACCCGTAATGGTAGTTGCTCCAGTGTAAGTGTAATAACCAACTCCACTTGCAGTGCCGGTATTCATGGCACCTGTGGTGGTAATTGAAACAATCTGTCCGCTTATTAAAGAAACAGCTGTACCTGACGTGGTGGTATCAAGAGTGTAATCTGCGGCACGATAAGCATCGTTACGCGTAATTGTAATGGAATCAACAATTCCACCGCTGTTATTATCTTCACTCAATGCCGCGTCCATATCTACAAGAATGGAAGGGGCTTGTCCGCCTTGTACAAACAAAGTATTGACAGATGCGCTACCAACTGTCTGAGTTGTTACCCGCACCGAATCGAACAACGGACGGTCGATTAACAAGGGTTGCTTGTTTGTAGCGGTACTTGACATTATTTTTAAACGGTTTTTTTAATTATAACTGAGTTATTATTCTTGTGGAGCAAAAGCTGCTAGGTTACCAAAGGGAGTGTCTGGCATTTTAGCTTTTGACCTAAAGAGCGCATCTGGATCACTTTGAAGAATTAAAAACCGTTGGAATGATTCTGATTTTGGCGCTCCAATTGTATTGTCTTTCATCTTATCTAGTGTTGCAATGCGGCGCTTAAGCACAAGCAAAGGGTTAGGAACTATGTTGCCATATGTGTATTCATTTGCCACACTTGGTGAATAAGCATCGAGGTAATCAGAACGTGACAACATGATTTAAAAGTTAAACAATAGAAGGGGCAGCAAGCCCAGGGAAAATTCCTTGGGAGAATAAATTTTCAATTGCATTGCGTTTGTATTCATCGACTAAATTTTGTGCAATGGTTTGAGGTGTCTCTTGTTGTGTGACGTCTTGGCCAAGGGCAGCTGATAGTGTTGCCCCTACTCCAAGTTGTTGCTCACCAGGTAAAGCTGTTTGTGGTTGTCCTGTAGTAGGTTGTTTCCACCACTGTTTAGTTGGTGGTCTTTTGGTTTCATTGAAGAAGGTGTTCTCACTGAAATCAGGTTTCGCACCTTGCTGCTTTAACTGTTGAGGTGTCAAGAAGCGACGCGTTCCCTGAATCATTGTGGGAATTAAATTATCTCCGTACTTAAGCAGGTTACCTGTATCACTTAAGTAGCGAGTGCTTCTAAAATCAGTAACCCCGCCAAGTTGATTTGCAACTTGCATTAATTCTTGTTGGCCTTCAGGGCTACCATAGTAGGCCTGTGCTTTGGCAATTGCTGGGTTTCTGGGATTGAAGCCACCCTTTTTTAAAACTTCGTACTGGTCCTGATTAAGCCAATTTCCACTAGTGCCATATTGTGGATTGTAATAACGATTAATAAAAGACGCTAGGGTTGCTGGTTTTACACCACGTTTAGGGTCATTTGACTCGCGTGAGCCCACATCAATCATCTTAGACAAGAACCCTGGCGATACGCCAAGCATTGATGGGAGTTTTGGTGCCATGCTTATTTTGTTGTTATTCTCCTACCCAGTTTGAATCAGCTTTGAGACCAGGTGTAAAAACTGTTTGGGAAACCAGGAACAGGCTTACGGTAGTAGCAAGACGCTTAACAAACTTAGGGCAAAGAATCATCGGTTTAATGCGAGGACACTGGCTTCCATGAATACATGTGTATTCGTTATCCAGTAGGTGGACTTACCCGCAGGGCGGTGCCAAGTAACCTTAGTTTACCAAAGGTTTATTTAAGTCCTTGCTC
>Ga0315284_10007657_pt1 | contig 15421 bp, 11 predicted proteins | sample YL17G09_16_MG_FD_203696 | JGI IMG/M metagenome (GOLD analysis project Ga0315284, IMG submission 203696) | Sediment microbial communities from Yellowstone Lake, YNP, Wyoming, USA - YL17G09_16 | ecosystem: Environmental > Aquatic > Freshwater > Lake > Sediment | place: USA: Wyoming | collected... | reverse complement strand
GAGTCATAGAGTCCTCCATGTCGATCGGTTGCGCGGCTCTTTAACCGATGGACCCCTTACGCTTGCCCGTCTTCTTGCCCATCTTGCCGGCCCTCATACGCTCAATGTTTGCGAGAAACTTAGCGCCGTGCTTCTCCGCATGCTCAGGGTTGGCGAAGAATCGGTGGCCTTCCTCCATTGTCGTCTTTGGAGCTGATTTGCCCTTCTTCATGAGCATAATCATCAAGAGTGGCTTCTTGGCCCCGAAGAGACCAGCCTTCTTACCATCAAAGTGACCGTGCCCTGAGTCAGCATCAGGTTTCTTGGAATCAGCAGCTGGCTTAGAATGACCAAAGAGATTGTCACCCTTGAGCTTTGCAGCCTCCATCTTGGAGCCACGACTGGTCAGGTTCCAACGCTGATCGGCCCAAGTCTGATGAGACTTTCCCGGATGGAAAGTCGCGCACGTCGAGCCTGGGTGCTCAAAGGCCTCAGACTCAGTCTTTGACCCGCGCGCATTCAGGTTTCCGCGCGTATTGATCCACTCTTTGTGGCTCTTCTTTGGGTGGAACTTCTTGCAGTCGGAAAGAGGGTGGCCAAAGGCCTTGCCGTCTTTCTCCTCAGTCCTGACCTTGACGTCCTGCCGAGCACCACACTCAGGGCATGTTACCGACTCGCCATCGTAGCTGCGCATCTTGCCCTTGAACGGGCAGGCGCCGCAAGCCGCGTCCTCCATGCGGAGGTCAACCGTGGTGCGCTTATCAAGTTGGGCGTCGGTCTTATTCCCATCGCCGCTGCTGTCGCCCTGATTCTTACCGCCTTCAGAGCGCTGATCAACCTTGTTGCGCTTGTCGAGTTGCGGATCGCACTCCTCGTCGCGGAGGTCGACCGGCTTAACGGGCTGGTCCTTACCCTTCATGAAGGCGTGCTTGAGCGGGCGTCGCATGACCCTGCCGGATTCATCGATATTCCGCCAGTCGTAGGATACCGACTCAGCTTTCTTGTCGACCTTCCGGCCGGTCTTCATGAACTTATCGCGGCCGGGCGGCTCCTCAGGAACCTCCTGACCCGGCTTTGGAGCTGGCACCATTGCAGTACTCAGCTTGCTGGAGGTCTTAGGCATCTTGATGGAGTTCTTGGCCTTGCCTTCATCGCTAACCGCGACCTCAGGGCCTGGCTCGTCGCTCTCAAAAAACTTTGCCATGTTCTTGAAGCGGCTGCCACGACGGACCTTGCCGCTCTTGATCAGAGTCTTACGAACTCGATCTAGGAGTGTATGTACATCACCCCGCTCCATACTCTCCTTAAGAACAGGAGTGCGAAGAGTGACGAGTCTGGACTTCGGGTCCCATGTCTCATCAATCTTCATCTCTTGGAGCTTGCGATACTGGGCGTAAGCTAATCCAGACTCCGTGAAGCAAACGAAGGTGTCCTTGCCATCCCATGCGGTGACGTGGTGTGGGTTGGAGCCGTCAGCCTCAGTTAGACGGAGCAGGACATAGGCCTGGTCGCGACCGGCCGCATTCCACTGCTCTCGGAGAGCCTTTGCAGTGTCACTCGCGATGAACGACCTCTTCAACATCGAGAACTGATGCCGACCGCCGGCTTTGCCACCGGTCGCGTCTTGCATGAAGGAGTCGATCGCACTCTTGGCGTCCATTGCAGGGCCTCCGCTTAGATATGTTGCATCATATCACGACACGAGTCAACTAGACAGACCACAAGAAGTAATGACAACTTTGCTACCCAGCCCTGCGGCCGAATAGGCTATGAGAGATGCGGCTCACAAACGACGGCTTAGATTGAGTAGCCGGTTGAGCTGGCTGCGCCGGCTTCGATGCTGGTGAGGCGCGGTTTGCGGCACGCTGGGCACTCAGCGTCTTGATCTGACTTAGGATGTCTGCGACGCGTTTGCGCAGTGGTGGTATCTGCTTTTCGTGGATGTCATTGACCTGTTTTTGGACCTGTTTTTTTAGGACCTCAACAGCGCTTAGTGCTGTGGCCTGCGCTTGAGCGGCTGGTGATGGACCAGCAGTTAGGCCCTGCGGTGTCTTGTTCGATAGGTGAAATCTTTCGACACTCCGCATGTAACGTCCAGGGCTAACCTCGGCAGGTCCTCTAGGGAGACCTACTGATATTGGCCTGAAGTTACTACTTCTTACTGGAGGCGCAGCTGGCGTCCCGTCGGCGTTTGTCAGCCCGTGGGGCTCCTCATCATCAATATCGCCTTCAAGCAGTTTAAGCGTGCTGCGCGTTAGTGAACCATTGATCCAAAGTGTGGACTCAGCCTGACCTGGTTTCCTACCCATGGCATGTCGGACCATAGGTGTCTGCGCATGGGCCGCAGCCTTTTTCTGCTGGTATTGCAACATCAACGCCTTGGCTTGGTCCCTCAGTTTTTGAATCTGATCGGTTATTACACGCGCGCTATTCCGTAGAGCAGCGATCTTGAGCTTGGTGGGATCGGCTGGTGGGTTTAAGAACTCGACCAGAAGCGTCTTTGAGAAGAACCGCGATTCCACCTTCTGCTTCTTCGGATACACGCCGTTGGTTCCGCTCTGCGGATACTTCCAGTCCTTGCGTTCATGCGGCTGCCACTCGTAAGGAGGCGCGAGTGCTGGAAATTGACCAGGCGGTACTATCTTGACGAACTTCTTCTTGAGGTTCTTACCGTCCTGACCCAATATGCGAAGCCGTGATCTGGCCGGACCGGCGTTCGTGCCGGTTCCTGCGGGAGGTGGACTCTGGTTGTAGTCACCTGAGTAGTGACCACCACCGCCCACAGCCAGTCCAGCAAACGGAGCTTGAAAAAATGCCATGGCTAGAAGATCGAACCCTTCCCCTGCGCCATGTCGATCATCCGGTTGATCGTGAAGACGACCGGCTCAGGCGTAGTGGGGGAGGCCTTTATCGCGTTCTCCTGAGTCTCAGCGGACATCATCGTGGCCCACTGTGCGCGAAGGTTGCCGCCTTCCTCAACGAAGCCCTGATCGCGGATCCAGGGATCGGTGAGCGAGGCCTTGACGACCTCATCGGAGGCCGCGCCGCCGCCCTTCGAGAGCGCCGCCTTGAATAGCTTTTCAGTCCATTCTTTCTTAACTGGTCGCTTGATCAGCTTCGCATAGGCGTGGTCCATCTTGTGGCCAAGCTGCTGGAAAAGCGGAGCGATCTTCACGTTTGCGATCGTCTTGTCGATCTTGTCTGGATCGGCCTTGATACCAACGGCCTTCTTGTCAACCACTGGCTTCTTCGTGGCCTTCTTGTCGCGCTTGTCCTTCGCTTTGACAGCCTCAGCGAGGAGATCCTCCAGCATCGGAGCGTGGTTGAAGAAATCGCGACGCTGCTCGTGACAACCGCCCAGCGACTCATCTTCCTTCTCAGGAACGTCTTTCCACTTCGACAATAGTTTAATCGGAGAGCGCTTGATTACGGCCGCAACTGGCTTGACAAATGGTCCTGTCATAGCACTGGTTACCTGTTCCTGCTTCGGAATGACGGGAACCTCTGGCCTCTGTGCAGCTGTCGAGCCAGGAGCTGGGTGTGTCGGCCTGGTTGGTTGGCCGGTTGGCTGATCAACGTTCGTAGGACCGGCACCTTCCGGGACAGCCGGCGTGAGCCCCTTACCGAACCGCTGTGCCTCACAGTCGTGGTAGTCGGCCAGCGCGGCATGCGACGCGTGGAGTTGCTTCAGGAGTGCGATCTTTGCCTGATGCTTAGCTGCCGTGAATGGCCGGCCTTCCTTGTTGGCCTTTGATGCAGACTGTGTGTGGAACTCAATTGTTTTGGCGTGGTGATCAGCCAGCTTGCGGTAGTGCTGTGCGTGGGCCGCATGCTTATGGTGCTTGCCAGCGTGCCCCTCAGTCAGGTTGGGGACTCCAATCGCAAACTCAGCTTCAAGGCCAAGCATGGCTGTCGCCACGAAGTCCTTGACGGCGTTCGCCTCATCGCCGGCCAGGCCGTAGAGGCCAAGATCCGGAATGCGGCCAAGTCGCATTGATGCCTCGACGACACCGGCCACTACCGATGGATCTAGGCGGCGGTCCTCTGCAAAGGCCATGATCTCCGGCATGCGAGCCTTGAGTACAAGCTCACGAGTACCAGGAGGCATGTCGCGATCGTAGCGGTTGAAGCCACGGATGGGCGCCTCCAGAGGCGAATTCTCAGCCAACCGCTTTCGGAAGGCAGACGCCGCGTCGTCGAAGTTCGCCTTACTCATGTCTTTATCCTCACTGCGCCTGGGACCTGTAGCATCTTATCCCATAGATGATGCCGAAGTCGAGCCGCGACTTTGCTTTCCTAGATCGTATCGTATTCCGTGTAGTAGTTGTTGAAAAGCAGCTCCTGACGGGCCCTATCGCGTTGACTTGGTATGTGGAAAGCGAACTCCACAAACCCATTACGGCGGCCGATAAACTGCCAGTCCTGGAAATCCGGAACAACGGTAGCCACGATGTGAGCGATAGAGTCATCACTCTCAGCGGCCTCAAGTGCTTCCAGAGGAGGTCGCGGCCGAACCCTCAGGACCAAATGATATAGGCGTGGGCACTCGACTATCTGGTTCTTGCGCTGTGGCAGATTGTCATCCAGATAGCCCATGCATTCACCTAGCTCGACACGATGCCATCGAAGATGGACTTACGGCTTAAACAGTCGAAGATTGAAGATTCGGTCTTGCCCTTTGGCTTGGCGTCAGCGTAGCCGTCGTCGGCGCTTCCCTTGTCGACCATTGGTTGGTCTCCAAGCATTTCCTCACCACCATCGTCATTGTCGTGTGCGTCATCATCATCATCCTCAACCAGGCCATCGAAGATCGACGGCCCAACTGTCGGACGATCGGTGACCCAGTCACCGAACAGCGAAGCTGTTTCATTGATCGAGGATACGGGGGCCAGGCAGCTCTCGTGGAGAGTGCCAGCAAAGCTCTCCATTGTCGTCTCGATCTGATCGTCGCTCATGTCCGTGTTATCCCACAGCCACTCGTAGAGTACAGTGAGGAGTAGGTCGATAGACTCGCCCTTGTATCCAGCTGCGTGATACTTCATGTAGGTCGGATCATTGACGCCGTCTGGCCCAAGCGCACGGTGCAAGGCGTGCTTGACTGACTTCATCGCAGTCGGAAACGACTTGTGAAATTGAGTGACGTACTTGTAGACGTTTCCCTTCTTCAGGTGGTCAGCGTCACCCGGCTCCAACGGGTTCGGATTATTCGGTGGTAGTGCACGTAGCCCTTGGGCATCCATAGCCTGGACACCGGCGCCGGGGCCGTGCATTCCGGCTGGATTGCGGAGTAAGTGACGAGCTATCTCTTGAAGGTTTAGCGAGACTGGCTGTCCGGCTTTTGGATGCGATTGACCAGCCAGAGCACCAAGGGCGTCCTTGTGGTCTTCGTGGTCGGTGTGGCGATCTGGCCAACGGCCGTAAGCGTGTGGGTGTTCAAGCTTTGTCGATAGCCCGCTGATGATGGGCTCAGCACGCTTAGCAAGCGCTTCAAGCTCAGGTGTCTGCTCCGCAGAACTCGCTTTCGCCTTGAACGATCTTGCAGCACGTCCGGTCTTGGGCGCTTCGGCTCCAGCATCCTTCGCGGGGTCTTCAGTGGCTGGGGTCTCAGCCCCGGCTGCCGGAGTCGTGCCACGGCGCTTTGATCCACCGACGGAAATACGCGAAGCGATCTCAGGCTTGATCTCACCTGTAGTGAGACGCTGCGCACCCCTCTCTTGAACGGCCTTGATCGCCTCAGGACCGATCGGAACGATCCTACCTTCGTGCTTATCGAAGGCGTCTTCCTTACCGGCTCTGATTCGCTCAGCCTGCTTTTTGTCGAAAGCTGCGAGTGACTTTGGACCGACCTGCACCTGTTTGAGAACTCTGGCTAGATGGTCGAGTGGGTGTTCGTCTGGACCGATCTGGTTCTTGACAAGGGCGTCGCGCGTGTTGTTGAAGTCAATGTCGTCATCCTCATCTGCGACATCGCCAGTAATGCGCTGCGCCTGGTCTGAGTCGTGCCCGACCTTAGTGGCCGCCGCCTGAGCGTGGGTAATGGCCTTCGGTTTTGTGATGCCTGGAACGAAGCCCTTACCCCTCTCTCCGACCGGGTCGAATTCCTTACCCTCAAGCCCCTTTGCCTTAGCTGCCGCCGCCGAAAGCGGGCCGAAAATCTTGAGTCCACCCTCTGGGTGGGCGTCATCATCATCAGTCTCGCCAGCCGCGATTCGCTGAGCCAGCTCCTTATCGAAGCCGGATCGTAGATCGACGTCTTTTCTTTCCTTAGCCTTCCTCTCATGGCTGATGGCGCGCTGCAGAACCGGGGAGGACCGCTGAAGCTCCTCCTCATCGTCTCCCTCAAGATTGCGCTCTTCCGGAGCTTCTATGTCGGCGCCCGAAGCCTCTGGAGCTTCATCGCCACCAGCAGGCGGCCCATCGCCTGGCGTGGTGTCTGAGTCATCGTCCCCTGAAGAATCTCCTTGATCATCGCTCCTATCGGAGCCGTAGTCATCTCTGTCGCCTTTCTCATCACTGGGGGTTGCCTGGAAGTCACCAAGGCGTTGAGTCTTTCCGAATCTCTGTCCGCCACCAGCGCTACTGCGCTGGACTCCAGTCATGAGTGTCCTAGAACTCGAGCCCTTCACAAGGGTCGAAGGCATGTCGGCTGGGTGGTTTTTATGAGAATTGGCGTGCCGCATCTGCGCGGCGTAAACCTTATGCTCCTCAGGCGTCTGAGGCGCATTCGTTGGCTCGTCATTGGCCGTGTCGGCCGCTGCGTCGTCTGCATTATTTAGCGACGCCCGCAATTGGCTATGCACTGGTGACACATTATCAGCGTCGTCGTTGGTAAACGTCTGGTACCAAGCGGCAATTGGTGAGTCATGAACCTCTTTAGCCTCTTTTGAGAGATACCCCTTGCTGATTTCAAGAGCGTGAGGCGCAATGACTGTTTGGAGAGCGTGCTCGTGCGCAGCTACATGCTCCGAACGGGCTGCCTCGTGCTCGTCCTCCTTGGCCTGGTGTTCAGGAGAGCCTGGCGCCATTGCCGCTAGTTCACCACCGGTGGCCTTAACTTTCGCGTGAGCTGCCTCTCCGCGAGCGACGGTGGCGCTAGTCGCATCACGCACACCATGACCGTGTTCAAGTCCTTTAATGTATTCAGGATCATTGGCGTGCGGCGATGTCTGAGCTGACGACATCGCTGATTGAAGCGTTTGACCAGCCTTGTGTTGCTTCCAACCAGTCTTGTAACCTCTGCGGTACGCCGAATTCTCAGTGCCAGTCTTACCAGCACTAACGTGCGAATACTGCTCTATCGCCTCAAATAGGGGCTGACCACTAGCCGCGCTTTCAATGATGTACTTGAAGAAGAAGTGGTAGTAGAGGTTTTGACCGCGATCGCGCCGGCCGTCGGCCTCCATCAGCGGCATGTTTTCGATCGACTCTAGGATCTTGAAGTGAAGGTCCATGCGGTTGACGATGGCATTCGCTCCAACAATGGCGTCTTCGGTCTTCTGTGTTATTCCCACTGCGGAAGCTCCTTTACGATCGCACTGTTGAGGAAGTCTCTGACCTTGTCTGAGTTGGCCTTACAAGCAGCGACCATTCGTCCGATGTTTGCGTTGAGCTGCGCATCTTCATCTACTACAAGATGTTGCGCGCCACCGAATCCGAAGAACAAATATCCATGTTCAACAGTTTCAGCACTCTCGGACAACACCTCTTGAGCAAACGTCTTGAGAGAGGCTAGCATCGCTCGGCGATTGGCGAAGGCTTTCTTCTGGTCCTTGACGCCGTCGGTCTCGTCGCCATCACTCGGCGGACGACGTCGGTCTGGAGAGGTGCCGCCGACATCGACTTCTTCAACTGAGCTACTAGGGCCCTTCAGTCCGGCCTCAATGTCACCCGGGTCCGCGTCCAACGCCTCGTTGTCTTCTTCGACCTGGCGGTTGAGCTTGTCCTTGATGGTCTTGGTCAGCTCTTGACGAACAAGCATGCGGCGACGAGCGGCCTCAGCTGAGACTTGCCACTTGCCGGAGAGCTGCTTCTCGATGGCCGCGTACTTTTGACTATTGAGCTTGCCGCGAATATTATTGCGCTTGATGCTCCACTCCATAAGAGTGGCCTCATCAGCGTTGGTCAGGTGCTTTTTGATAACGCACGGCACCTGCTCGATTCCATTCGCGGTAGATGCTTTGTAGCGGTGCTCACCACCGAGAATGAGGTACTTCCCGGCGTCCGGCCCCTCTTTGATTGGAACAACCTGGCAGGGTTCATCGAACCCTCCGTCACGAATCTCTTCGACTAAAACCGCGAATTCGCGCGGTTCCATCTCGTTAACGTTCCAATAGCAAGGCACCAGCTGGTCAATAGGTATAAGAACGGCGCCGCCCCAGGCTGTCAGGGTCTGGGCGCCGTTTTCAGTAGAACGATCTTTCTTGCTCACAGTCGGGACGGCTCCATTTGCATTACGGAGTGCCACGGCGGCTCTTAAATTTCGCTAGCGCGGCCTGGAGGCGATGGCTCTGCGGGATGGGGGCCGCCCGATTCTGAGCGGCAGTAGCGGCCGCGCGCTCACTGGGAAGTTTACTCGACGGACGTGCCTCGCCGCGATTCCAGCGCCTAGACATGTTGCGTGTGGTTTCCGGACGGTGTTCATCACCCGGATGCACAGCGGGCGAGCCGATCCTACGCTCCGCACTCGCCGCAAGGACATTAGGATGCGAAGACGACCTCGCTGCCTGGTCAATTTGGCTACCAATGGCCTTGCGCATGTCACGCCGCCGCTGCGAACGAGCTGTAATCGCGATCGGGGTCTTGGGAGCAATGTGGCCCGGCCGACCGGCGGGGAGCTTCTTCCCGGCCCGACCAGCAGCCTCAGCCGCTCTTTGAGCATTGGTGCCGTGGCGACCGATAAGTGTTTGCGTCGGCTTGCTCGCCTTGCCCTTAAGCGCGGCCACATGGAGTTGGTGCAACTTGGCGATGTGCGCATGCTTCGGATTGAAGCCACGGTGATACTCGTCACGGTCAGGCGTACCGCTGGGGCCGTGAGCCCCCTTGCAGAGGCGATAATACTCAGATGGATTGTGCTTCTTAAGTCTGATCGCGGCCGGGTGCAGTCTATTGTTGCGGCCCTTCATGCAGATCTTACGGTGATTGTGTAGATCACCGGTAGGCCGGACCTTGACCATGCTGCCATCAGCACCTGGGAACGAGAGCGTCCTTGCTACAGCCATAGCACGCTTCTTAACGTCGCCACCATCGTGGTAGGCGGCGCCTAGCGTAGCCATCGCCGACGGAAGACCACCCTGCTTCGACATTCGGAACCACTTGTGAAGAGGATTCTTCGCTACGTCGTGGCCCTTGATCAAGAACTCGCTCTGATCGGCTGAACCGCGCGCGCCACTCTTGCTGTTGTCGGTATGGAGCATCGCGTCGTCTGACGTCGGCTTGAACGTCGTCTTGTTGGCGAACTCGTGATGCTTGCCGGACGAGTGGACGACCTTGCCGCTCTTGCGGTCTACGTGATAGCCGTGAGCGTGCGACGCCTGTGTATCGCCGTGCTTGTGGTCCGGGTGCCTGATGTGAGTCGGCGTCTCCTCGTCGTCCTGATTGTCGCGCCAGTAGCGTGCATGCAGCGCACCACGATGCGGCTCAGTTCCTGTCGATGGCAGTGGCCCGTAATGACGCGGCCGCGCGTGCCGCTGAATGGTCTGGCGGTGCATCCGACGAATGTCGTGTAGAATCCTAGCCTTAGCGTCCCTGGCGCTGGGGACTGGTGGCCCGGAGCCGGTCTGCGGTCCGCCTGCTGCCCACTTCTTCTTAAGCAACTTGAACTTCTCAACCGGAGCCTGCGTCGGTTCCCATCTTGCGGGAACTGCAGGATCCTGTGGTTTGCGAACCAGTCTGGCGCTGCCTGTCGCTCTCGGGCTGTCCTCGCCGGGGGCCACACGCATTTGGCGGAATGAGCCCCTGAACGTCCGAGCGCCCTCGCCGGTCTCCCTGGTTTGATCCTCACCACCCACAGACCCGACTTTGCGCTTTGTGGTAAATACCGGAGCGCCGAGAGTCTTGGCCTTCTCGTGCCGCTCCCTTACTTTCCTACCAAGTGCGGTAAGCCGCTCTGCAGCGTCCGGAATGTCCTCAAGTTCTTTTCTAGACTTCTTGCTAGACTTCTTATCCTCTTTACTGGACTTCGATGTAGAGGTCCGCTTCTGCTTGCTGAGTTTTTTCTGTAGAGAGGCATACCAAGCTGGCGCCTTCTTCTGCTTTCCGCCACGGCTGCCGCTGTGCCGCGTCTGGCCAGTCTCGTAATCCTCTTCCTCATCACCCGGCCCTCTGGGACCGGCTTCACGCTTCGCCTCGCTCAAAAGCGAGATCGAGGATGCAATGTCCTCTAGAATGCCGTGAACTCGTGTGAGCCTGGAATCGGTCTCAGAAAAGTCGGCCATTGTAGAACCTCTTCTAAGTGAAGTGCTGGCGGCCTAAGATGACTTCAGGATAGCATCAAAGCCAACATTGCAACAAGTGATTGAGCATCGACTTCTGTAGCGGATCACGGCGGTAGTGTGGTACGCTATCCTGGCCGCGAGGGGCAAGCAATGAGTAGTAAGAAGAAAAACGCCGACAAAGAGCTTCTTGAAGGATATCGGGAAAAGTTTGATGCCCTAGAAGATAAGCGGAAGAAGCATACTTCTCAAGCCATAGAGCGCCGTCGACACGACGTGTGGGAGATGATGTGTCAAGACATCCCGCGCTCAGAGATGGCCAAACTCCTGGGTGTTAGTCGTGGCACCATCTGGATCGACATCAAATATTGGCGAAAGAAGATGGGTCGCTCTGTAACGCGAATGAAGGACGACCCAGAGGCGGCCGACCTTGAGGCCGGTCTGATCAGGGGCAAGATCGACTCAGTAGTTGCGGCCTGCTTTCAAGAGTATTCGATGGCCAAAAGCGGCTCCGAAAAAGCTAAATTCTTGGACCTCGCGAACAAGGCCTTGAGCACGAAGGCTCGTATCCTTCAAGAGTCCGGTTACATGCGGAAGGCCGGAATTGAAGTCAAGCACACATTGGAGAAGCAGATCACGTTTACCGATCGATTGGGGCCTGACTCGCCGCTCTCAGAATTGGACAACCCGACGACGCGTCACAAACTGCTCTCGCTTGCATCGCAGATTCTTCAGCAGGCTGAAGGCGGCATTATCGATGCTGAAGCGACGATCATTAACCCCGAGCCGACTGCGCCTGAGCCGCCTACAAGTAACCCTGGCGCATCGACCGCGACATGATCGAATACAAGAATGGTCGGTTCCGCAGCTACCGGCCGAAAGAAGAGAAGTCTGCGCTTCTGAAGAAGCAGCTAGAGGAGTTACCGGCCAAGCAGCGGGCCGCGCTCAGCATTCTCATCAAAGAGGCGACTCTAAAGAAGCAAAACAACGTCGCTAATGTGGCTGAGCAACTTGAGTGGGACCCGGCCACCGGTCCGGCCGTTCCTATCCGCCAGTGGGTCAACGACAAATACTACCTCGGAGAACTCGCCGATTCGATCTTCCCCAAATTGAAGGAGGACATGATCGAGTTGTTCGAAGGCGACTACTACGAGTGTATTTTAACGGGTAGTACTCGGTGGGGCAAGGACTTTTTCGGCACAACCGCTTTGATACGAGTGGTTTACGAGCTTTACTGCCTGAAGTCGCCAACTGACACGCTCGGTCTCGGCAAGGGCGAAATGATTCACATCATTCCTATCTCCCACATGAAGGAGGCGGCCAGACGCATCGTTTTCCAAGGCGTCTCGCGTAAGCTTCATCTCTCGCCCTTTTGGAAGGGGCGGTTTGAAGAAACTAACGAGGAAATCAGGTTCCCAGGCAAGAACATCATTATTCTTGGCGGTGGTTCTAACGAAAATACCGCAATGGGTTTCAATCTTTGGAGTAGCCTGGTTGACGAATGCGTAACCGAAGACACTCAAATCCTTACGCCAAGCGGCTATCAGCCAATATCTGCACTCCATAATTCGTCATCCAATGACGAATTGACATTTGGTCCCATCACCACTTATGATGAGAAGACCGGTCGCGAGCAAACCGACATTGGGTTTATTCGACCGGCTTCTGAGACCAAGGTCTTTGAGGTCGCCTTCGATGACGGACGAACGATCAAGGCGACTGAAGGTCACCCTTTCCTGCTGCGCAGGCCAAGCGCAGACCTCGAATATGCCTTCCTCAAAGACCTCAAGCCCGGTGATGAGGTAATCAAGGTCCATGACGTACGACATGTCGGGAGCGAACAATCCTTTCTACGGTCGGAAACACTCTCCGGAAACGCGAGCACGGATGTCAGTAGCCAAATCACAACCGCGCTCCCCTCGTTCGGAAGAGACCAAGCGCAAGATACAACTATCAAATCTCAGAACAAGAGCAGCACAGTCGAACATCGATGTGACCAAGATTCCGGACTCGGAACTGGTGGGGTTTGTTCGCCAAGAGAGACGACGTTTGGAACTGGTAGAGCGGGCTGCCAAACCGCCGATGTGGACGCCAGAGCGGCGGGCTGGCGTCGCGGAACGCATGAAGAAATCTTGGCAGGATCCCGCCTGCCGGGCCCGGATGATCGATACGAGACCGATCTTTTCACACACTCCGGAGACGAAGGCGAAAATCGCGGCCGCGAATCACAAGCGGAAGGGCATCTTCAAGCACAGCGAAGCGACCAAGGCCAAGATCAGCGCATCCAGCAACTGGAAGGCAAGAAAGGGCGACTTCTCCTACCGACACTTCTTCGTGTCGGTGAAAGCACAGCTGAAGACGGGTCAGTCATCCCTAGGTGTAAGGTCACTATGGGAGAAGTGGGCAGCGAAGCTCTTGGACGCGGACTCTTCCGTAGTATGTTTCCAGTACGAATCCCTGGGCGTGCCCTACCTTTGGGAGGGGAAGAAAAGGAATACACTTCCAGACTTCTTGGTGACGAAGGTAGACGGTTCGATAGTGATGGTCGAGGTCAAGCCCAAGGGCTACACCTACAAAGAAAAGGAACGAGCGAAGGCCACCGCTTGCTTGGCGTATTGCACAGCCTTGGGTTGGAAGTACGAAGTGTGGGACGAGCAACGGCTGTGGCCAGGGTTGTCTCAGTTAGAAGTGCGGGCCGCCGTAAAACTTTTGACGTAATGTCATTGCCCGGTGGCAACTTTATCGCCAACGGTCTCGTCGTCCATAACTCAAACTTTTTTGGAAAATCTCGTAAGGGCGATATCGCTGCTGGGTTGAAGGAGGATAAGTCGGAGTCGATTTACGACTCTCTTCGCCGTCGTATTAGAGGCACATATGCGGCCAAGGGATTCCGAGGGAAGATTTTCTTGGTCTCATCGAAGAAGTCGATCCACGACTTCACTGAGCGACGCCTTCGAGAGGCCATGCGCGATCAGGAGCCGGGCGTCTTTGTTCGCGATTACGCGACGTGGGACGTGCGGCCTAATGCGTTCCCTGGCCAAAAGTGGTGGAACGCCGTCGTAAATCAACATGAGGGCAGGGTTAAGATCCTAGGGGAGAACGAGGAACCTAAGGCGGATGAGATCTCGTTCAAGTTCCCAGACGAATACTATCGAGACTTCCAGAATGATCCTGAAGGTGCGGCACGCGATATTGCCGGCATCGCGCTTGAGTCGTTCCGACCATTCTTCTCCAATCGTCAGGCCATTGACGACATGCAGAAGCCAAACCGGCCGCATCCGTTCCACGTTTATGAGTGGGACACCGGCCGCGAATTGAAGATCCTCTGGGAGAACCTCGTGATGACCAACGTCCACGGGGATCCTGTTCCGCGCTGCTGCCCGAACGCTCCGCGTCACTGCCATATCGACTTGTCGAAGAACAAGGACGCGACAGGCTTTGTTGTCGGCCATAACGCTGGCGAGGTGGAGGTAAGCCGTCTCGATCCAGAGACGCACACGCGTCATAAAGAAGAGGCGCCGTTCATACACATCGATCTGGCGCTGCGGATCAAACCGCCGCGCGCTGGCGAGATCGAGCACCAGCTCGTCCGATCTTTGATCTACAAGATTCGAGAGGGCGGCATTCCCATCAAATCGGTTACGGCGGATACCTGGATGGGTCTTCCTAACCTTCAGATGATCGCTAAGGAGGGCTTTGAGACCGATCAGATCTCGACCCAGCGCACACTCGATCCATATTTGGCTACACAGAGCGCGATGTATGAGCGCCGGATCGAGACGCCTGTTTACCCGCTCCTTGCCAAAGAACTTCGCGAGCTGGAATTGAACGACCAAGGCACGAAGATCGACCACCCAAAGACCGGCTCGAAGGACATTTCCGACGCTTTCGCCGCGACTGTCTACTTCTTAGCTACCCATCACAGGCAGCATGGCGGCGGATCCGTTAGTCGTGGTTCATCTCAATACCTGAACAGCAATCCAGGTCTGCCGACCCCTACAGCCGATGGTAACTTTAGGTGGCCGGATGAACCACCGGTACCCCGGCCTGGTGATGATGGAGCCGACGAGCTACCGTCATTCATCATTACGTAGTACGTAGCTTAACTCTAGCTCCATCCGACTACATCAGGATAGGATGGTCGTATGCCCACGAATCTTGGTCGACGCGTTGATGAACTTCTCGACGAAATTACCCAGCTTGTCGAGCTGACTGGTAGCAAATTAACTGAGGAGGCACAGCTCCATCGCCAGGGCGCGCTTGAGCGGATAGTGCGGCGTGTTCGAGAGAGGGGCACACCTCTAACCAGAAACGTGCTCCGGGCCAGACGTGAGCGGAAGCAGCGATCACGTTACCATGCGTTAAAGGACCTTGTGACTCCGCCCCGCAAGCTTCTCTCGACACGAGTGAGATCCAGGTGAGATGCCCGAAGTGTGACCACGCCAAGTCATACGTGGTTAAAACGCTACGACCGTTAGATAGGGCCGTTGAGTTGGTCAAGCAACGCCGTCGAATCTGTAAATTCTGTAAGGATCCGTTCATGACCTACGAGATCCACGAGGCGGAGTTCGATCGACTCTGTGACTTGATCAAGGAAGCTGGTCCGACCAGACGACCACTCATTACGCAAGCGACTGGCAATACGCCGTCGCGCAGACCACTACGCTCTAAGAGGGAAGATAAGTAGACATGACCACAACCAATAAGCAGCCGCTCGACCAACAGATCAAGGAATTCCGCCAGTCGTCCTCGTTCACGCCTGGTGACGCGCTGTCATTCAGCGTCAAGTTTACTGAGACACTCTCTTTGCCCGGTAGACACGACCCGGCCACATATCTGCAACTCGACCATCACGATCTGACTGGTCGTGTGGCGATCATATGCTCCGGTAATGGCGGCCTCTGTGTTGAGGCTCTCAAAAGGGGATTCACGTCGGTAGATGCCTTCGAGCCCAGAAACGTCTACCACAAGTCGATCGCCAAGGTTGCTGAGTTCTGTAAGGCTATCCTCAA
>Ga0315284_10007652_pt1 | contig 15424 bp, 10 predicted proteins | sample YL17G09_16_MG_FD_203696 | JGI IMG/M metagenome (GOLD analysis project Ga0315284, IMG submission 203696) | Sediment microbial communities from Yellowstone Lake, YNP, Wyoming, USA - YL17G09_16 | ecosystem: Environmental > Aquatic > Freshwater > Lake > Sediment | place: USA: Wyoming | collected... | reverse complement strand
TGAATACTGCAGAAATTACTGGTATCCCACAGCATAGAGAAAGAATATACATAGTATGCATGAAATCAGAAGAGATATACGCCAAGTTCTCCCTAGATTTTAATAAAATAGAAAAAAAACAAATAGTGTCATTATTAGAAGAGAACATTCCTAACAAATATTACTATACAGATAAATCATCTACATGGGATTTAGTAAAGAAAGATGTGGTTAAACAAAATACGATATACCAATATAGACGCGTATATGTAAGAGAAAATAAAAGCAACGAATGTCCTACATTAACCGCTAATATGGGAACCGGCGGTCACAACGTACCTTTAGTATTGGACAATAAAGGTATTAGAAAGCTGACACCGCGCGAATGCTTTAATTTTCAAGGTTTTCCCGAATCTTATACTTTGCCCAATTTATCTGATGCGAGCCTCTACAAACTGGCTGGAAATGCTGTATCGGTACCCGTAGTAAAACTCATTGCAGATAGGCTACTTGGACTTGTTGGTTCATCAAATATACCCATGAACCCACCATTATAAACTTGCTCGCAATGGGGTGCGATTTGTTCATAGATTTTTTCCCAAGCAATATGAGGTCTCCTTTTCTCTTCACATTGCTCTTGGTTAGTCTGCGTTTTGTTCATTTTCAAATTTCTCCATTCGGGGGAATCATTTGTAAGATTCACTTTCCAAAGAATAATAATATCATTCAACCAGCCACGTAAATCAAGAAAGTACAATACGCCAAATTTTTTGTTGGGTCCAAATGAGCATGGGCCATTAGACGTAAATGCCTTGACTTCTGGAAGATGTTGAGCCTCCGAATACAAATCACCCTTGATTCCAATGCTTTTTGCCCATTTACATGTAGGATCAAATTTTTGAATGATGAATTTTGCAATATTTTCTGTAATGTCTTCTGGTGTGTTTTCGTGACGGATCGGCAACCCGGTTGTTTTTATGATTTCTGCAGTTTCAATATATTTTCTTTTGTACATTCCAAATCTAGCTACCAATACCTCCTTGGTATAACCATCCTCCTTCGCAATAATAACTTTTGACATATTAACTAATAAGTAATCTAATTGCTATTATAAGCATTCACACAATCCATTTCAATTTTTTTATGTTAAAACGGCGAATTTTAATCTAAACATATTTTTATACCATCTAATAAATGCACGAATATTATACATACATCATAATAGGGATACTATTATTAGTATTATTCGTTTACATATACATTCGTCTCTCTTATGGCTTTTGGTATTACCAGCCGGTGTTTCACGTATATGATTTTTATTATTATGTATTTCCATGCGGGATTATAAACAAAGAGCTTCCAGAAAAAAACCGATATACAAATCTAACAAATATTGAGACCTTGTTTTTTAATCATGTTGACGGCACGCCCAAGCTTACGCAATTTGTCAATTTTATTCAGGTGCATTTTTTACGCAATGGCGACAACGTTTTTTTACCCAAGAAAAAGAATATTTCTCCCTATTTTCACGGCCATAATCATCCATCGTTCTTTACCTTTTACAATGAAAAACAGCTTATTCAAGACGTGAAAACAAATGAATTGATCCCGCATGATAAAATCATCGGCGTCATAACTGCAAGACCCCTGCATGTAAGAATTTTAAACGGAAACAAAGAAGCCGTATTTTACGCATATTATGTTGATTATTTGTGCATAGATAAATCTCACCGAAAAAAAGGCACTGCTCCACAAGTAATCCAAACGCACTACTATAATCAGCGTCATATGAATAAAAAACTCCACGTCGACTTGTTCAAGAGAGAAGGCGATCTTACAGGGATCGTTCCGTTGTGTGTTTACACTACCTATGGTTTTTTTATTGGCAATTGGACAAAACCAGGCACATTGCCACCAGGATATTCTCTCGTAGAATGCAATAAACAAAACATTCGCTTCCTCTTGGATTTTCTAAAAACAAATATTAGACAATATTTTGACATTAGCATAACCCCTGAACTTTCCAATATTTTAGAGTTGATGAAAACCGAAAATTATTATATTTATTTCTTGATGGATAGCAGTCGCGGGAATGGAGGCAATCATATTGAGATGGCCTATGTTTTCAAGAAAACGTGTGTAAAGATTGACGGACACGAATGTATTACTTGTATTGCCAGTATATGCACAGGGGACGACAAGTCTCTCTTCATACAAGGGTTTGGGTTGGCGCTTGATGCTATAAAACCTAAATACGAGTATTTACTTGTAGAAGAAATATCTCACAATAAGAAAATCATTGATGAAATAAAGATCTCGGCAATACCCAATTTCACATCATCTACTGCGTATTTTTTCTATAATTTTGCGTATAGTGTATTTAAGCCGGAGCGTGTGTTGATTTTGGGGACATAAGCCCGATTTTTACTGCATATTGCATGTCCCGTATTATTATTTATAGTATGGGACATGGTTATTAACGTTTATATTTACCGATTCTAGAAAAGGAATCAGCCATGAAAATAATGAATATTCCTAAAAAGGAATATAAAATAACTTCTTCAGTTACAGACCCAACACGTTCGTCTTGGTTCTCTTCAAGAAGATGTATCATGTAATTTATTTTCTCAATCAGCACGTTATTATCAGGCGTACCTCCTCCATAGGCTGGTGCGGGATATTGATTATAATACTGCTTATTTATCCTTTCATTCTCGACTTGTTGTTTTGGATAATTTGGAACAAATTTCTTATAGTAGTCTTCATTAGTAATTTTACTCCCATAATTTGTACTAAAGTTATTCAAGTCTAATTTCTCGTCGGTGTATTCTTCTGCTGGAGCCGGCGTTCTACCTAAAGTTTGAGGCGATGCAGTATCTAGTGTAGGTTGACCTGGGCTTGGTTTAGCATCAGTCGTTCTTTGGACCCCGGACGAAATTGGAGGACTTGGCGGATTAAAATCTGCTAGACCATTCGAATCATCTGAACCTTCGGATGAGGTATTATGAATTGATTGTAGAACATTGTTTATTTTATCCGTATCTATTAATTGATTTGGAAACCTTTTTTGTGTTCTGTTATGTGATGTAGTTCTTTTATTATTAATGGCGGAATTTGAATTATTATTTTCATTATCATTATAGGGAGCCGCACTCATTGCTAAAGACATTCTTCTTATTAAAAATTAAGATAATAAATTATCAAATCCTGCTGAAATAAAATAGGAGGTATAATTATAGATATGAAGCAAAACTATTCTATTTTTGTATCCATTGCTTTAGTTGCGGCTACCATGTTTTTTTGTGGCAAAAATATCAACTTTTTATTATATACGTTATTAGGTAGGAGTATTTTAGTATTATCTATCATAGGCTTAACCATGTTTAATAAGTATGCAGGCATCCTCGCTACCATAATAATAACTATATTGTATAATACTAACGATTATAAGGAAGGATTTACTGGCGAAAATGGAATGGAAATTGAAAATCCCAAAGTATCTACCAATACACCTTATGGTGCAGTAACATTTAGCAGTCCTGCAGAAATTTCGCAAGAGGATGATGATGATAGTGACGATGAAGCAGAACTTGTTACACCAGGCCAAGGTCCGACAAATCTCTCTAATACACTTATATGATAGAGCAAATTTCAAGTGAAAGGATACAATATCTTTGTAATAAAATATTGTATCTATATAAGAAACATGAATTGTAAGAAGAAGTATATATTGGCTGCGCTTATATTGATGATATTGATGATCACTTATTTTAGTGTATTTGCTGTTAAGGAGGAGTTTACGCCAACTATACGTGGCATGTATAACCCCAAAAAGAGAGAAGTACGATTGTATGTTGATAAACTAAAAAAAGAAGCTACGGAATATGTTGATATTCTTCATAAAACATTTAGTTGGGCATAATAATAATCTTCGTTTATTATAATAATAAATCTCAATGGCAAAGAAATCTAATGTACCTGTACCTTCGCCCCCAAACAATGCATCGCCACATATTACTGGTGGCGAACAAGCGTCATCATCCGGAATACTTTCATATTTGCATGACCATGTTATGTATTTAAACCAAAGCAAGTTCTTCGCGGGTGTCGTTATGATTATGTTGAACATTGGTTCAAAATTTATTTCTATTCAATTTAGCAAATCTGCAGAACAATATTTCAAATTGTCTGTTACTAAACAAATTTTAGTCTTTGCAATGGCCTGGATGGGTACTCGTGATATTTATACGGCCTTGGTAATTACCGCAGTGTTTGTTGTATTATCTGACCATTTATTTAACGAAGAGAGCAAATTTTGCATAGTACCGCACAAATATCGCATTTTAGACAAAGCTCTTGATACAAATGGCGACGGATTTGTCTCGGAGGAAGAAATCAAAAATGCTGAACGAATATTAGAAAAGGCAAAACAGGAAAAAAATGTAAAGGCTCAAAGACAAGCCCTGTATGACTTTGAATTAGAAAAGGATGATATGAATAATATAGATGATAAATAATATGTGTATTATAACGAAAAAACTTCTTCTTAAGGTATTATAAGTATGGCACTTAATATTAATAATACAACACCGGGTCCATTATTGGACCCATTCAAATTAGTAAAAATAACTCAGGATAATATTTCTGACTATCCAGGACTAGACGCAAAATTTATAGGATATGATATTTTTGTCAATCAAATTCGTGATATAGCCGCTGAATATACACGTGTATTAGGCAATGCTCTTGTAGATGCTAAAACAGGGCTTCCAAGTCCAGCAGCAATATATGAACAAGTACGAAAGGATCTTACTCGTTCTAATATGTCTATAAACGATGTGCAGTTGCGAAATGAATTTGAATCAAATGGCACAAAATATGATGCGTTAGAAACATCTGCGACCCTAGAGGAATTTCGTGAAAATTTGGCAAAAATATTCCCAGGTATAAGCGTATTGAATAACCAACCACAATTGGAAGCCATATATAATGACAAAGAATTTAAGAAAGTTATACCTTTTATCTACTCCATATACAATCGTTTTGGAATAACAGACAATACCAAAATACTTGAATATATGGCATTTATGCAACAAGGGGCCACGGGCAGTATAACTGATTTACTTTTCCCAATGTATACAACAATATCACCCAGCGTCGAACAATATGTCGGTAGACTAGGTATAGGCAATAATCCTCCTGAAAAAATCAATCCGGGCGATTTTTCAGGGGAACTACTAGATGGTACCCAGAATTTCAACCAAACTATAAAAGAAGATAAAATGAATGTAATACAGATTAATGGACAATTATATACAAGATATGTAAACCTTGATGGCTATGAATATATTTTTTCTGCGCTTAAAAATGCAGTATATATTTCTTATCCCACAGACAAAGTATATTTATTGATAGAGAGAATATGGCGAAATGAATCCGTTCATAAAGCATATGATTTAATTAAACAGATAGATACTAGTTCTGAAATTAATCAACGTGTTATGGGATATATATACGAAACTATGTTTGATGATTATACGAACCCTCAAATACAGCCGGCATTAGTTAATATATTTGATTTATTATTAAAAATAACTGATCTTGCAAAGCGCGCGGAAATATTTGATAAATTACAGCCAATTATGAATAAAATACTTGCATCGCCCTCTATTTATATCCCTGGCAAATTACAATATTTATATTCTACATTATTTGATGCCGGGTCAATTGATACTATTCTCAATGCAGAATCAATTGCGCAGATTGAAGCTAAATTAAAAGAATTTGACACATGTGATGACGCAGATATAGACAACTCGTGTAAGGCAAATGAACGGCTTTTATCCAATGAACCAACGTTTTTCAACAGGGTTACACAAAAAGCTACCGACGTATACCATGGTAGAATAACTCCCCTCAACAAAGACCAAGCAATTGAGGTAGGTAATTCTGCAATTACGTGGGCAATAAAAGCATATGAGTGGTCCAAAAAGGATTCAATCGCAGGAGCGCAAGGCGCGCGCGAACAGATTGAAGCCATTAAATCAAAATTGGACGCATCTGCGAAACAATATAAGGAAGATATGGCTCATGATACTTCGTTATATAAAACATACAATCCGATATATGAACAAATCGTAGCCATTTCAAAAAAAGTGAATACCGCTTTAAATTTTGCAACCGCGGTAGTCATCATAGATACATTACGACAATCGCCGGAAGGAATTGGATCAAATGTTAAAGTGGTTAATTCTCTCGTAATCTCTACTTTGAATGATATTAAAAAAATGCAAATGTCATCTGATGATGATGTTGGTATTGTTGATGATGTTGAGGAGGAGAAGGCAGACGATAATGAAGAAGAGGTTGTTGAGGAGGAAGAAGAGGTCGCTGATGAGGAAGAAGAGGTCGCGGATGATGAAACAGATAATGGTGTTGAAGAAGAAAAAACAACAGATGCCGTTGAAGCGCAACCTCAACCAGTAGCAGCATCTAATGACTTGGATGAGGATATGTGCGCCAATAAGCAAAAATGGGAGGAATATTATAAGGCTGCGCGACCAGTCGTTAATAATCCGATAGAGCCAGACAAGGATTGGCAAACAGAAGAACAATCAGCTGCAAAATGCGGTCATCATGCGCTTCATAACCTGTTTCATAAAGCTTGGACAAAAACAGCATGTCCGCCGAAAAATATACGAAGTAAGGCGATAACAAATGATACATACAAAGAGCATCTTGCAGTGGACTCTGAAAAATCAGCACAAATTACATCCATCAAACAATACAATGAGGAGCTAAAGGGTTTATTGGAAAATTATAATAGAACCAATGAAATTGATTTATATAAAATATGCCGAATAAATAGACGTTTTCAATTATTAGATGGTAGAGGTCCTAGAACACAGCTGGAGGATTGTATGCAGGAAGGCAACTATTCGCCAGGTATTATTAGAAACGCGCTGAATATAGCAGGTTATCCTACCTTTGAAATAGATAATGGTCCTGATATAAAATATACAACCGAGGAATATTGCAAATTTATTATTGATCTTCAATCAAGCATCAATTTGATAGGTATGATTTTAGTAACCGGCAAACTACAAAATGAGGTCGGACATTTTATTGAGGTTCGTAAAAATAACGATGATGAGATAGAAGTAATAGATAGTTTGTACAAAGCCAATCCAGATTCTCTACCAGAAAGTGCAAAATTAACGCTTGAGTTGAACGGCGACAAAGATGCATTGGCTACTCAACTAAATGTGTGGATGGGACAAGCAATATATAAAAAAATATATGGTGTTATTGGAGTGTTCCCATTCTCTGGAAAATACGTACCTGCCCGACTTGACCAGTATTTTGACTTTATTCCATTCAGTCAAGAATATAAAGCAAACACAGGTCACGCAGAGATATATACAGACGAAGCTGGCGATATATTTCAAAAAAAGGATACTGCGCGACCCAACCAACCGAAACTGAATACTACTTTAATAAATACGTGTGATCCAGATGGTGCTGTAGATAGGGAATTCTCAATAAGAACTACCGAAGTACGTTACGTGCCAATATATATTGAGGATGTTGGCGTGAAAGGTGGAAGAGGACGTCGTTCCAAAAAACAGAGGGGTGGAGCAAATCCGACCAATATCAAGGTAGAATCATCCGTCAAAGACTTGTATGATATTGCAATGATGTTGTTGAACCTGAATGGCGAACTAATTGAAAAGAGTGAAAACCAGCCAAGCGAACAAAGCGACCAATCAAATCTAACAAATACATTAACTATATTGTTAAATACTAGAATACCTGGAAAGCGTCATTTGTTATACAAACCGCAAATGACGATACCAAATACTAATAGCTCGCAGGTGTGGTTTGACCCGAGAATTAAATTAAAAAAATCGATAGTTAATAAACCGCAACCGCTACCACCACCTGTACCGCCGGCGTTGCTACCGCAATCACCTCGCATTGCACAAAATAGATACCAAATGCCGGATGGATATCAACAATACAACAATAACCCTTACAATGCTGAAAATAGATACCAAACACAGAATGGATATGAATCATATAATGACCCACAAGTTCAGTATGGAGGGGAAGGGGAGGGGAAAGGAGAGACGCCGAATGAACGTAAAGAGATATACACCCAATTTTTTAACCGAAACGAATTCAATAACTTGTTGCTACGCACAATGAACGAATCGCCGCAACAAATACCAGATTTGACAACCGCAAAGGAGGAGGGTATTACTGATAATAACATCCAAGTCACGTTGGATACTTTATTCAAATCAGACAATGTCATGTATATTGAAGGTGCACCTTATACCATTTATGCACATGACTGGATAATTGGAGACTGGCAGATTGATACGCGCCCCAATATTTACATTGATACTAGCACCCGATTTCAATTGCAGGCGCCCACATATACATCATACGGCGTAATCATTCCAAAAACATCTAATATAGCCATATTTGAAGAACAGGCTAAAAAGGAACGTAGCGAGATTCCTATTGCATTGCAAAGAGGTGACGCATTGGAAATGACTTCAAAAATTAACAAGGCTATTAAAAGCGTAATTTCAAATGTTGCTCAAAATAAAAAACCTAGATTAACTGCGGATGAGATTATGAAAAAGGTATCACCTTGGGAACTTGCAAAATTGTTAGAACGACAAATGGCTAATAAAGCTTATGAGCCGTCGCTGGATGAAACGCCAAACTACGTTAATGTGGCCCCTGCTTCTGTTGTTAATGCTGCTAATGTTATTGCAAAAGCGGAAGCAAAGGCGGTTATGGAACAAGTGATGCAAAATATAAAGATCCGAGATGATAAGAAACAAGCTGCGGTTGATACACAGGAAGAAGAAGCATCAAAATTAGAAGAAGTAGTTATTTTAGACGACGAAGAAGTAGCTAAATTAGACGAAGAAGTAGCTAAATTAGACGAAGAAGTAGCTAAATTAGACGAAGAAGTATCCAGTGTAGATGAAGAAGAAGTAGATAATGTAGACGAAGCAGTAAATTTAAAAAAAGAGAGATTAGCTAAACTACAGGAAGGAAAGCGGAAGGCACTCGAGAGGAAAAAGAATATAAAAGACAAAAAAAGCGCAAATATGAAGAAAGTAAATGAGGCTAAAGCACTAGCTAGAGAGGCAGCGAGAAAAGCTGAGGAGGAGCAAATCGCCATATCAATTCCGGTGTCTAGTTCATTAACGAATGTTGATATTACTTCTCAATTGCATACTCAATTTGAAAATTCCCTTATAGAATCAAATAATATAGGATTATGGTCAGCTACTAGTACTGGTAGGTATATAAATAATACAACGCAAACGCCAACTCCCGATGCTCAAGCTCAGATAAATTTATGGCAAGTTGACAAAACCAACAATACGTTGCGAGATGTAATTCTACAAATTGTGAGAAACATGGAAAATTACACAGCAGAAATAGAAAACCAAATAAACATTGAATTCAATGGATTGGAGATCAAAGTCACGGAGGCCAAACAAATCTTTATACAAAATCAGGCAATAGATAAAAAGGAAGACCAACCAAATATATATGAAGTATATAATCAATCATTATATCAATTCTATCAGTCAACTATCCTTAAGTGTGAACAAATATGTAAGATTATAAAATTTATATTTCTGCAATATTTGTCATTTGATGGCGATAATTCGTCAGACGACCCTCTTCTAAAATTGAATCAAAGAGTAGATATCATGCCTCCATCCGAAAATCAAGGTATACTTCAAAATGTTACTGGACCTCCGAAAAAGGGTGTAATAGTAAAAGTAAATGACGATAATACTTATAACGTTTTACCAGATGATGATAAAATACAGATAGGTATAAATAATATACAACCAATAAATGATGAAAAATTTTTTGTTATGAATATTCCGAATAAGCAGGATTATATAAATGCAAATGATACTAGCTTGTTGAAAAATTTTAAGAAGTGCGCGTTTATATTATTTGACTATTCTGACAAAATAGAAAACCCAAATTTTCGTGCAATATACAAAGAACCTACATTTAGCTCAAGAAATAGTGAGGATAAATATATATTTGATTTACCAAGCATTCCGTCTTATTTATATTATATGATATTTTTAGCGTCATATAAATTTACCGAACCTATAGAAAATCGTGAGGAACAGCCTGAAGATGATGAGGTATACGACAAAAACATCGGAAAATTTGAACCAAACACCTATAGTCCTTATCTCGATATTAATATATTAAATCCTACATCTAAGACTTCAAGGTCACTCAATGCTCTTTATAATTTTTACACAAAGAGATCAGCTGGTAGTAGTGAGCAGTCGTTGAAGCAATTCCCGTTGATAATGGGCGGTTCTTCACAAGCTTGTCAGTATGGTGGCGGTCCAGAGGATGATTTAGTGCGCGCTATAGAAACAAATGACACAACTCAACTCAAAGCTCAACTCAAAACTGACGCGTTGCTTATTAATAAAACGGACGCCAATGGTAATACTATGTTAATGATTGCATGCAAGAATAAAAAACTAGGTATAGTCAAGACTTTGTTAGAAATGGGAGCACAGGGAACCATTAATAAACAAAATGCCGTTGGCGATACTGCGCTCCACATTGCATGCAAAAATGGATATGCTGCGATTGCATCAGTGTTAGTGTTGAACGGCGCAGACCTTACCATAAAAAATGTCCTTGGCAAAACCCCAATAGAAGTGTGCGATGACCCTGCACTGAAAGCCAAGTTGGAACTTCACTTGGCCAACGTGAAAAAGATGTTTGAATTTGTCAAAAACAATCGGACACAAGACCTGCAACAACTATTGAAAACCTTTCGTGGCGTAAATCTTGTAGATTTGACGAGTGGAGATACACCTCTGCATATAGCATGTCAACTTGGGAACAAAGATATTGCCTTGTTATTAATACAAGCAGGAGCCAATCCTACCTTGAAAAATAACAACGGCAATACGCCATTTGAGTTGGTCAAAAATGAAATACTTAAAACGAATTTACAAAACCAATATAATTTGACGCTTGCGTTATTTCAGGCGGTTGAAAACAATTCTCTTCCTGAGATTAAACAAATACTAGACAGAATGCCTCCAAATCAGGTAAGCATTCTCGTAAACTCGCGAACAAATCCGGAATCATCCGAACAAGGCGAAACACCGCTTCATATTGCGGTGAAGAACGGAAATAGAGAGATAGTCAAATTCTTGTTGGACAAGGGAGCCGATGTCAACATTGGCGATAAATATGAGGCGACGCCTTTACACTTTGCGTGTCGTAATGGAGACGGATATATTGCGCGAATGTTGGTGGAATTTGGCGGAGACCTTACTATCAAAGCGATAGATGGCAGAACTCCGTTAGATGCATGCAAAACAAACGAGCTTCGTATTGATTTAATCAAGGATTATATTGAAAAACTGGTACGTGACAAGAAATTGAACTTACCGAAAGGTTCAGGGTTAAGTCGCACGAATGATGAAGAGAGTATTAAAAAGGCATTGGCGTATTACTTAAAGAGCCCCAAGAAGATTGAATCGAAAAATTCGTATTACGTTGTGATGGATTTAGATTTGTATCCAGGTACATCGATTTCTACGGCGCAAAAAGCGCGAATGCAATGCTCTAGGGTGTGGGATAATATACAAGAAGCGTGGGCGGATTCTCGGGGCACGGATTATGTTCCTAAGGAGCAGGATATATCAAAGGCGCCGTTGCCGGTTGCGACAGAAGTCCCTGTTGCAGAAGCCAAACCCATTCGTCGAGAACGCACTAGAAGACGATATGGCGGTAAAAAGGGCGGTTCTACTAGAAGATGTGCCAAGAAAAAATGTCGCGGACCAAACACTCGTAAACCTAAGCGTATGAAGCATAAATCTAATTCTAGGCGCGTAAAGAAATAATTTATTTATTTAGCGCAAGTCAAAATTATTAATTCAAACGTAAATTAATAATTTATATCCGTTATATTATATTCGTTATATATATATAATAATAATGGCATCTGCACAAGAAGGCCTTCAGATACAAATTGGTAATAGTCCGGTGGCGGCGGCAGTTGTTGACTATATCAATAATACCAATGTTGAGACCATTAACCAACAAATAAATAGTGTTAGAAATGGCGCTGCATTATTCACGGATGCGTTGTCTAATGTTATTGCTAATTATAGTCAAGCCGTAACGGATCTTATATCTCGGGCTGGGAACAATATTTTTAATGCAAAGGCACAAATCGGCAGTTTGGGGTCTACTATTTTTGTACAAATTAAATATTCTGAGGCTGCTCAACAGATAATCGAAGCTGTGCGCGGTGAAATGTCCGTGGAAACGCTTAGGAAGATTTTATTAGAACGTTTTGAACGTGTCTTGTTAGATGTAGCAAGAAATAAAACAAGCGATCCTAATCTTCAATCGGATACTCTTGGTGAAATGCTTGCACGCGGACAAAAGATTGGAGGCGGAAATCAATTATTACTTGACGCGCTAGTCGCGGATCCTAAGATAAGGGAGCCGATCTCTTATATGGGAGAGAACTACGCTACGAAAGTGAATGGTCGTTCTCCTATGCTTCATGCTGCAAGTCGAGAGAAATACGCCGCCGCGTCAAAGGAGTTAACTCAAATGGCAAAAGATATGACTGAACATACCGCTTGGGAACTTAAATCAGATGAAATAGCATCTGAACTAAGAGACCTAGATGATGTCCGAAATAAACTTGAAGATGATGCGTATATCGAACATATAATAAAATCCATTTTAGATAATTTAATTAACCGCAAAGATGGAGATGACGCAATCGATGACCAAATGTGGGCTGGTCCTGCTTCAGGGGGTCTAGAGTTCTTACAAGAAAAGGTTACCCAAGTTTTAGACGTAGCAACACGTAAAATAAGTGGTATCTACAATAAAGAATTGTTTTATGTTCCAGCAATATTTGCTACATGGAATGTACAAAAAGAGCAGTTTGATATATATTTTAATGATATTCGCGCAAGAACTCTAGCATTGCAGCGATTTTTAGATATAGAAATGGATAATTTTAATGGTATGGATTTCAACCAGTTCCCTGAATTACAACTTGTTGGAGATGCAAGCAAGGCAGCCACTATAAATAGAATAAAACAAGACGCGCGTTTAGTTGAATTACAACAGCTAGCGAATCAGATAAGTGGTGACGTTATAAACATTGATAAATGGGCGCTAAATCCAGGTGGAACACTTAGATACGATGGGCGTGATGTGACGGCTGGCGCCGAAACTAACATAGTTAGTCATATTATGTCTTTAATTGCCCGCGCTCGCCAAATATTGCAAGCTGGACAAGCTGGACAAATAGCTGGTCGTCTATTAACTTCAGATAATCGTTTTGTCAATTTTACACTAGATTTTAATCCTAGAACGATTATCCCTGGTAATTTTAATGTAACTGGAGCGATCGATCCTATGCCACGACAGATAGACCAAGGAATTGATACACGAAAAAAGACTATTAATACACTGACAAGATATAATACACGGGAAATTAGCATAACACGGGCAAATCAGCTATTAGATAAAGCAAAGGTTAAGGATCAGACGCGAGTGCAGAAAGCTGCTGCTGCTGGGCGAGGATTGTCGATGTTGGCTGCGGCAGCAGCTGAGTTACCTGCGCCAGCAGCTGAGTTACCTGCGCCAGTCTTCACGAATGATATGACAATATTTGATCAGACACCAGCACAGGCCGCAGAGGAGACGGCGCGGATAGTAGCATCGCGTCGGGCAAGAGATAATAGAAATGCGGCGAGAGAAGAACGGGATGAGGATGAGATAGGCAATCGTGCTGCCCGAGACGCAGCAGGTGGCAGAAGACGGCAATACAGAAAAACGCGCAAAATGAAGGGAGGACGACGAACCGGTGCACGAAAAACTGCTAGACGGGTTAGACGAGGACGGACCATGAAACGAAAAACCAATCGTCGAACTGGTCGTCAGAGAAAAACACGTCGTTAAATTATATCCCACAATTGCGTTTATAATATATATAAAAAAAGTATATATATTATTATTATGTCCGATTCAGTCTCCATGTATGAGACTTATCTAAAAAACACAATAAAATACGAATGTACAAATGTAGCATATATGGATTGCAAGTATCGAGAGATTGCATATATAAAATGTATGAATCAAACAAATGAGAACAGCCGTTATTGTAATTACATGTCGGATATATTACAAATTTGTTGTAATGATCCAAGTATGACTCAATATATTATCAAGCCGTCCCCAAATTTTACGCAATCTGGTAGTAAATAGTTTCCGCTGTGGACCACAGCCCATATACCCCACAACCCACATACTTACGCAGACTTGGTATGCTTTGAGGACGACGCAGGTTTTATATTCATCCACCCGCCACTCAGTCCGGGACTTCCAATAGGGTTTTGTGTAAACCTATTCTTGTAAGACGACAACTGATAAGTCGGTTTTGTTGTTGGGTACACAGAGGCCATGACGCCCATTTTTTTATTGTTGGAATTGTTGTTATTGTTATTCGCGCCGAACATTTTGATATATATTGTCATAAAATATATCAAAAACTTCATTTTTTTTCTTAAATGTCTAAACTAATCGTATTTTTATTTGATGTAGGGCGGCGACGACTCTTCTTCGGCATTGCGCCATCTCCCTGAAGCTCCTTCATGTCAGAAATACTAATGGTACTGCTTTCATTTTGGTTGGATGCGGATGCTGCCGCGGGCGCCTCTTGAATATTAATCGTCTTGGTTTTGAGACCAGACAAAATGTCGCTAATGTCGCTCGGCCCCTTCATTTCAGGACGTCCGCTAGATTGTTGCTGTTGTTGGCGTCTTGAGCTTCTCTCTGCCTCAACGATATTCTCGCGAATATTAATTCCGTCATTTGCAAAATTGTTTCTCGCATAGCTACTGCCATTATTACCTGGTCGCTCACGAGTTTGAGGCATGGAATTTGGACCTTGCGTCGCCATGGGCGGAGGAGGACCACGTCCCATTGGTGGTTCAGGCTCAGGATTCATTAATCCGCTCATAAATCCCGAGAACCCAGGATTGCTCTGACCCATGGAATTGACCGCAGCACTTTGGAACTGACGCATCAAGTCAGGGTTTTGACGCATGATATCATCCATACCAGGCATGGCGGACTTGAACATGGTATTAGTCATGTGGACCATCATCGCGCTTCCACCCAATTGGAACAAGAGCTTCAATTCAGGAGCCATAGATGCTTTGGACTTGTACTTCTCATACAACTCGCCGAATACATCATCGTAATCCGAGACGTTTTCATTAATTTGTTCGCCCCAGCCGTCCAATTTAATATCAAACGGGTCAAATCGGTTATTCAAAAATTCAATTCCATTGATGCAAGCCATCAACATGTTGCC
>Ga0315284_10007649_pt1 | contig 15426 bp, 16 predicted proteins | sample YL17G09_16_MG_FD_203696 | JGI IMG/M metagenome (GOLD analysis project Ga0315284, IMG submission 203696) | Sediment microbial communities from Yellowstone Lake, YNP, Wyoming, USA - YL17G09_16 | ecosystem: Environmental > Aquatic > Freshwater > Lake > Sediment | place: USA: Wyoming | collected... | reverse complement strand
GGTTTATAACTCTAGTCAGGTTAAAGTATCACGCCGAAGCGGTTTCGTCTCACAAGTCGCAAGGGTGTAAAAAGTCCGCAGGACTTTTTCACTGAATCCTGGCGGGGCTTTATTAAGCGGGGTGTATTGTACTATGTTTATATAACTATAGTACATAGTTATAGTTATGGCTACTACGATTATGGTTAATGAGAGTACGCTTCAGGTTCTCAGGGAGTTGAAGGGCAGGTTCCATGCCAGAAGCTATGATGAGACGGTTATGAGGCTGGTGTCTGAAATGACCAATGTTCCCTCATCAAAGTTCGGCATGCGAGCGCAGTTGAAGCCTTTCACGAGAAAAGACAGGAGTACATTCCATGACCTCTAAGTATGTCATCGACTCATACGCCTGGATAGAATACTTCAGGGGCAGCAAGGCCGGTGAGAGGGCGAAGGGTATCATTGAAGGTGAGGATACTCTTACCCCCACTCTCGTATTGGCGGAGCTTTCAGACAAATACCTCCGCGAGAAACAAGACGTGAACGAGGACTTGTTTTTCATCAAATCCAAATCTCAAATACTGCCTCTTGATGAAGAAACGGCTGTGGCGGCGGGGAGATTAAATGTTTCGATGAAAAAGGAGGTTGACGGATGGGGGATGGCGGATTCAATAGTTCTCGCAACAGCTAGAGCGCACAATGCCAAGGTTGTTACAGGAGACGAACACTTCAGAAAACTGCAGGAAACCATAATGATAACGTAAAATTAGGGGAATCTAACTTGAAACGTATAATCTTGGTGGGGGCTAATTGAGGGTATGTTAGATGGCTACGTTGGCGGAGAATCTGGGTATGTGGGGTGGCAGGTATGCGTGGCCTCAGGATGGTGATGAGTGGGGTAATCAGGCTGCATTCTCACGGCAGGATTATGGGCTGTGGAAGGATTCCGTTGTTGAATGGTTGATTTATCCTTATCTCCGCGGTGATTCGACGGTCCTTGAGTTGGCTCCGGGTCATGGGAGGTGGTCTGGGTACATAGCAGAGAGGGTGAAGCGCGTGTTCCTAGTGGATATCTCGAAATCCTGCATCAACTATTGTAAGCAAAGGCTCTCTCAATACGCGAACATCTCCTATCATGTGAATGATGGGTTGACTCTCCCTCAGATTGGGGATGGTTCGGTAGACTTCATCTGGTCTTATGACTCTTTCGTGCACATGGATGAGGATGCGGTTGACTCGTATTTCCGGGAGTTCGCAAGGGTCTTGAAGATTGGGGCTAAGGCTGTGATACATCACCCTGGCAGGCGCAATTTTATGTTGCATCTGAAGAGCATGCGGCGGTGGGGGCGGGTCAGCAATGACCTATACAATCTACTATCATTAGGGAGAGTCAACGATGGGTGGCGTTCAGAGTTATCAAAGGAACTAATCAGAGAGTTGGCGGAAAAGAACGGTTTGCGCGTGGAGGCGCAGTTCAACAGTTGGGGTGATAAACTCCAGTACAATAACAAGTTGTTCCATGATTACGTCTCTGTGTTGTGTCGGCCTGGTTGATGAGGTTAAACACAGGTTGTGGTCTCTGCTGGGGTAAGGTCTAATGCCGGCGTTTGTGGGTGTGGGATTTTTATGGTTTTGTTCCTTCTTGTTTACTGTGGTGTTGAAGTACATGTATTATGCGTTGGGGATTGTCGTTTTGGCGATTCTAGCCTATATTATCTCTTCCGTACGTTCCACCATGCCTGCTGAGGCGAATATTACCCCCTCTAACGTCACAAACATCACGGTACTTGGGGTGCCGGATTGCGTGAGTAGCCTGGATTGTGGCGTGAGCGGCCCAACAGACTATTTCTGCTGGGATGGGTTCATAGCCAAGGATTACGTTACCTACACATGCCTTGATAAGGGCTTCAGGAACGCCACATGCCTTGGTACTATCAAGCGTGAGGTCATAGACTGGTGCAGGCCAGAGGAGTATTGTATGCCTGGGAAGTCGGTCTGCCAGCCTAATATCACCTCCTGCCATGATGGGATACGCGACCAGGGGGAGACTGGCGTGGACTGTGGCGGCTCCTGTCCCCCATGCGTATCATGTTATAATGGCATATTAGACGGTGATGAGACGTCTATTGACTGCGGTGGCATATGCCATTCCTGCACCATACAATGCACCTCTAATGTGAGTTGTGGGCTACCACACTGGGGTCCGACATACTGTTGGGAAAACGGCTCAATATACCAGGACGAACGCTCGGTATATCAGGACTATTTTACATACGAGTGTAAGGTGCCTGGTAACAGGTCCTCCTACTGCAAGAAGTATCGTCTCACACGCATCTCCGACTACTGCGGGCCGTTCAACAAATGCGTGAATGGGAACTGCCGTAACATGACATATGGTGCCTTGGAGATGCCGGATTATGTCTGTAGTGAGGGTGAACTATGCGCTGATGACAATGAAATCTATACGACCTGTCGTGGGGCCTGGTGCTTCAAGGTGAAGAACAACCCAGTCTAAAAGGCTGGTTTTCTGTGGCAGAGCGTGAAATGGTGGGAAACCCCCTAATTCATGCTTTTAAAGGCTTGTACACAATAATTATCATCTCTTTAGGGAGATAAAAAATTTTGGTGAATGTTATGGCAGATTTAATTGTTAAGTCGAAGGTAAAGGAGTTTGTAGGAGACATGAGCGTTGGAGCTGACTTTTACGATGCACTCAACGGCGAAGTTGAAGTGTTGATAAAGAAGGCGAAGCAGCGCTGCAAGGACAACAACCGCAGCACACTAAAAGCAAGGGACGTCTAAGTTCAAGTCCCTGCTTAATTTCTTTTTTTATTTCTATTCCTATCTTTTTCCATAATAATGGATTCTTCATCATTTGCAGAGCGAATAAACCTGGATTTAGGTGCAGGGAAAGCCGTTATCATAGTCTGCTGCTGTAGTATAGAATATTGGGGGAGGAGCCGCTCGATCATAGGCTCAGGGGAGCGTATAGTGTTATTCAAGCCTGATTCGACGCTTATCGTCCATTCGCCTGAGGGGTTCAAGCCGGTGAACTGGATGAGCCCGCCGACTGACACGTCCGCGGAGGCTGATGGTGAGCGGGTGCTCATACACAGCCAGCGCACAGTGAAACCTTACGAGGAAATCAAGATAACAGTGGAGCGTGTGATAGGCTACCACTCGTACGAGGGCCTAAAAGACGCGCAGGAGTTGGATTTAACTCACACTGAGTGCGATATGAGGGATTATCTCGCAGCCCACCCGTCTGAGGTGGACTCGAATTTCAGGTTAAAGAGTGTGGAATACAGGAGTCCACTGGGGTTCTTCGACCTATACGGGAAAATCGGGGAGACGTACGCTGTCGTGGAACTAAAGAACGTCACCGCAGGCTTGCCTGCGGCACTGCAGATTAAACGTTACCGTGACTGGCTGAGGGAGCACCTCAAACAGGACGTCCGGGCGATACTAATGGCCCCATCGGCCGCACCCAATGCCATCAACCTACTCAAGAAGGAGGGCATCGAATTCAAGAAGTTCAACGTGAGGAAATTGAAGGTCGAGCGGCGCAAACACACCCTTGAACCGTGGATGAAATAGATTTTAAAGGTTAACCCCATATTCTATCCGCCATGAAGACTCCTATTGCCGCATTACTCGCGGCTATGCTGCTTTCCGGTTCAGTGTCGGCGTGGGGTCCTGTTGCGAGCAAGTTCATATGCAACGAGGCTGTGAAGTACGTGTGGGGCGTCAACGCGACAGCGGAATGCCTGCCCCCCACCGACCCATACGTGATGCAGAACGTCTGCGAGTCGACGTACAACGTCCTGGGTCCTGACTACGAGTCAAGGTGCAGGGCTGCGGTCGCAGGCGGTTCGGTCATCCACCCGGCATTGTTCTCATACCTCGTATTCAACGACACTGACAATCACGTTGACTACACAAGGTGTCCGCTCTCAACCGCAGCGAAGAACTGGATATGCGGTGACCCCAGCGTCCACCCAGCGTCTGACGTCGCCAAGGAATGGTTCAGGGAGGCTGAGAGCGCGACCGACGAGTGCACGAGAGTATACCTTTTCTGCCTCGGTGGCTCATACTATGCGGACTCGGAGAGCAAACTCCATGCGATACGGTACGTCACAGGCGACTGCGTAGGCAACATAGAAGAGAGCATAGACCGCTCCATAGAAAACGGCCTCTCAGACTGGGGGGCAAACCAGTTGTGCCGCTTCACCAACGGCCTCAAGGGGGACATGAACGCGTACTATGAGGAGCGTATGGGGGAATCCAGCAGCACATTAAACCGGATAATCGCGAATTTGACTGCTGAAGGATTCCGCTTGAAATCGCTCCCCTACAAGGCTGGCGGGAACGTCATCGTCCTTGCGAACACCATAGATTACGCGTACGCACTAGATTTCATGGCTTACCTGAAAGCAAACGGGCTGAACGCAGCGCACGTGTCGGCAGCGGACTTCGAGACGCTCAAATACAACCGGAAGGTTATCATACTCGGCGGGCATAATGCGCCGGAGGGGGTGGGCGATGAGGTGAAGGTGGCACTCACAGAAGCCGACGAACAAACCATCATGGTCCCTGGCGCGAGCATCATGTCAGTGAAACAGGACATATGGGCAGCCAACCAGACGGTAATAATCATCGCAGGCAACGAGGCCGCGGACACAGCGGCCGCTCTCATTGGCAACAAGGCTAATATACTCTCTGAAATACAGAAATAACTAAAAATGGCAAGAGATGGTAACCAAAAGGACGAGGAAGAGGACCTCACAAAGGCCGAGAAACGCAAGAAACGGAAGCTCATGAGGGCGTGGCTCTCATAGGCCTTAATATGAACGGGTAGCTGGGTTTAGGCCTTATTCCGTATTTTTATCGACTGTTAGTGAGTATTATCTTAGGGGGTACAGCGTCAAATGAGGAATAAGATACTTTTAATCGCCTGCCTTCTTATGCTTGCAGGCTCGGCTTCAGCGTGGGAGCGGGAGACATACGAGGTTGCGGCTGAGAGACTCTGCGCCAACTTCGGCTGCACGTGCAACGTCTCAATCCTCGACGGCGTGAACACCCCTGATCTCAAGTTCAAGGACACGACATTGCACCACTGCTACAAGACGGGATTAACCTACATGTGGGGCGAGAACAGCTCATGGGAGAAGCCCATAATCAATAGTTGCCCAGCACTCGACAAGGCGAACGTGTGGCTGGATGCGGCCGCAAACGACACAGCATGCGGACGATGGCATGACATAGGGATAGCACTCCACTACTTCCTGGACAGCAAGGAGATATGGGATAATGTCGCAAACCCCAACAGGACATGCCAGGCGGAATACGAGAGTGAAGTCAACGACTACATGCGCTTCGGAGGCCGCAAGTGGACTGCATGCTCATGCGGGGAGTGCGTGGCAAGCGACGACTTCGTTAACTGGCTCACTGAATTCCAGGGGATGGTCAAACCACTCATACCCTCCGACAGGCAGGATAAGGCGACTGCGGCGATACTCTCCAACGACCTCGACGCCGAAGCGGCGGAGAAACTCAGCAACCACCTCAGGAGCCTCAACATAACAGTCCTGTCTGCGGGGCCAGGGAACTTCACGCTCATAAAAAACAAGCCGCTGGTAATCGTCCTTGGGGGCCACAGGGCCAAGGACGTGGGGGTGCTTGTGGACTCCATACTCACTGACGAGGACAAGGCCCAGATAAACCAGGCGGTACTGAGCGGTGTCCTAATAAAGAAGACTAACCTGTGGGTGTGGGACCAGACCGTCTACTTCATAGCAGGATACGATGTGAACGAGACCGCTGACGCAGCATGGTCCAGCAGGGACGAGATAGTTGCCTCATCAGATGACACGGTGAAGACACCCGCGCCCGCACCACAGTGCATCACAAACGCGGACTGCGGAACCGCCTACATGGGCCCATGGGTATGCAGCAACCGCAAACAAGCCTCACGCGTGAAATACAAGCCTTACTGTAAGGCCGGCTCGTGCGTGGAGCGCGCTGAGCTGCCGTCCACAGTAGGCTGCGGATACGGCGGCGTATGCCTGCCTCTATACGGTTGCGTGTCACTCGACCGACTATCCCACTATGAGGGCCTCTACACGCCCATGTTCGACTCGTGGTTGAGCACGGACAGGCTCGTCTCAATAAAGGGCGGCTCCAACAAGCTGGTGCTGTACGTGAAGAGCTACCGCAACGACACGCTCGAATGCCAGTACTACGACGATGGGTGGGAGGATATGGGGGGTGTCAACTCAACCCACAATGCGGAAGTCCTAATAAACGTCTCATCAAAGTCCATAGGTAAAATCCCGCTCACCGAGCGGATACGTTGCGGCAACAACACCGGCGGGGCAGACAACGAATTCCAGACGATGTACTATGCGGAACACAACCTCACACTCATGAACATACCCCCGCCGATTGCGTTCACGTTCACGCTCAGCCCAGAGAACCTGACATTCCGGGACTGCTTCGAGCGCAAGAATACCACACTCAAGATTGAGAACCTATGCGGCCACCCGATAGACTGCAAGTACTCGATAGGCCGCAACATCACGGAGGTGATGATACGGAGCTCTACCGAACGTTACAACGTCTCTGTCAAGAGCCTCAACATAGTGAAGGAGAACATCACAGGGAGCTACCTCTCCTACTATACCGGCGCCGACTTCGGAAACTCCACTACGTACAGTATCATAGACGAGGACGGGAACGTGATAAACAAGACCATATCCCAAGCCACCATAGACTACTACGCCAGGTTCCCGAAGAACTACACCTACGTTAACGTCACCGTGATACTAAACGTCACCGCCGAATACGAGTGGGACTACCCGCACACGAGCGAGAACACATTCTGGGTTAACACGAACGAATGCTCAATCCCGCAAATCCCGGTGGCAGTCACATGCACAGACGAGTATAAACAGTACACAACCCTCAGAAAAACCCTCAACCTCAACTACCCGAAAGCTTAAATACATCAGAACAAATATCCTACCCTCAAGATGGCAAGAAAAATAAGGTTGGGCCTGCCGAAGGGTAGCCTGGAGGAGTCGACGTTCAAACTGTTCGAGAAGGCCGGATTCAAGATACAGAAGACCAGCAGAAGCTACTTCCCAACCATCAACGACGAGGAGATAGAGCCTCTCATGATGCGCGCGCAGGAGATAGCCAGATACGTGGAGCAGGGTGTCCTAGACTGCGGCCTCACCGGATGGGATTGGGTCGTTGAAAACAACGCGAAGGTCGTGGACGTCGCAGACCTCATATACAGCAAGGCCTCGATGAGGCCGGTGAGGTGGGTTCTTGCCGCCCCGGAGGATGGGAAGATAAAGTCCGTGAAGGACCTTGAGGGAAAGCGGATAGCCACTGAAGTCGTCAACATCACTAGGAAGTATCTCAAGGACAACGGCGTGAAAGCCGATGTGGAGTTCAGCTGGGGTGCGACCGAAGCGAAGCCGCCGCTTTTAGCTGATGCGATAGTGGAGGTCACGGAGACCGGAAGCAGCCTGAGGGCGAACAAACTCAAGATACTCGATACCATCATGGAGAGCAACACCAAGTTCATAGCGAACAAGCAATCCTGGGAGAACAAGGAGAAGAAGGAGAAGATGCTCGAAATCGTCATGCTACTCAAGGGCGCCCTCCTTGCCGAAGAGAAGGTCGGCTTGAAGATGAACGCCAGATGCAGGGACGTCGAGGCGATACTCTCCGTCCTACCGGCGCTAAACAAGCCCACCGTCTCATCCCTCAGCGACCCCGATTGGGTGGCGCTTGAGACCATCATCGACGAGAAGAAGGTGCGGGACCTCATACCAGTACTCAAGAAGAAGGGGGCGGAAGGCATAATCGAATACCCCCTAAACAAGATAATACCCTAACTGTCTAAGGTGCAAGGTTAGTCTCTGGCAGCACAGTCGAAATGTTAGAAGGTCTATTGTAGCTTAGTAGACCTGATTGCGACATTCTTCAAGGTGGCTATCACTCCCTCCTCAAGCATTCTCACCCTGATGTTATCTGCGAGGTGTTCCCTCTCAGCAACCTGAACATCAGTCAACCCCTCCTTGGACTCGCGTCTGTCCAGGTCAGCCCCGATGTTGACTGCATCCCTAATCTGGCCTGCTATTTGGCCTAGTTTCAATTTCCCGGATGTAGTTGTTGTTGCATGCAACCCCCTTGAGAGTTTAACCGCATCCAAAGCATGGATGATATCAATAGCGGGATATTCGCTTCCCGGCCTCCTGATAGGCTCTACTGCAGCAACGACCTCCTTTTTTACATGACTATGTTTACTGGCATGTTCCTGCTCACGTTCGGAGACGGCGGGGTTATAAATCACAGGGGGCTCCACCTCCCCCTTCAATATCTTCGCTGCGAGCGCCCTGACATCAGCATTGGGCGTATACACCTTACTTTCTACTTCCGCGAGCGCCCTCGCCGCGAGAATGAGGTCAACTGGTTGGTGGTGTTGGCTAAACTTATCCTTGTAGATATTAGCAAGTCTTTGAGCATATGTCATCTCCTCCTGATTGGCTGCAGATTGGAGCCTCTCACCAAGGGCTTTACCTGTTAGGTGGCTCCTCCCCTGCCTGAGGAGTTGGTCGAAGCGCATCCTATAAGCGTCCATAGCACCGGCGGTTTCGGCCTCAAGTATCATCTTATATTCTGCCTCCAACATAGGCTTAGGTAAGACCTTCCCTAGGACTTCCCTCATCGCTTTCCCTTCCGCGCCAAAAAAATCACGCCCCTTAACGAGGTTAGGGTCAACCATTCTGATGGCTTCGATGAATCCCGCATACGTTGCCTGCGAGTTAGGCTCAATGGTCTCCCATATACCCCGGCTAATAAGAGCCTTGACGGAATCCCAGTCACCACGGTCTGCAGACTCTTTTATGGCCTTCGCTCTCTCAGGGAACCGGTCCGACTCCCGCCTGACTGTCAGCCGCTGTTCAACAACGAATTCTTTATGCTCTTTTCTGCGGCCAGCCAGTATGTTTTCCGGATGCGGTAAATCCTCAAAATCCTTGGGGTAAGTTCCGTTTGAGGTCCTCTTGACAATTACCATATATACTATCTTCTGGAATGATTGATATAATAATTGTTGGCTTTACTCCAATCATACGAAGCTTATATTCAACCCTCATAAATACTCTACCATGAGGCGTCTAATCCTGGTTTTCACCATCCTGGCCCTAACACAGTGCGTGAGTGCGTGGGGTCCCACGGCGAATAAGGCCTTCTGTAGGGGTGCTGTGGCTGCCACGTGGGGGCAGGGTGTGCTCAGGTGCCTCGATGATAAGACAGCGTACTGTCTTGAGAGCAAGGATGTGGTCGGCGGGAACTTCAGCCAGATGTGCCTTGACGCATACGCTCTGGGGGTGGAAGTCGACCCTGCGACCGCACCGTCTGCGATATTCAACGACGTCGACAACTTCTACAACTACGACACGTGCCCGCTCAAGTGGAGTCGCGCCAACAACGAGTGGGTCTGCTCAGGAAAAGGCAATCCGGCAGGCGACACCGCCAGACTGTGGTTCAATGCCGCCGAAAATTCCCAGAATCTCTGCACGAAAGTCAGGGAGTTCTGCAGCGGCGCATTCTACCTCGCAAGCTCATACTATCCCCTGCACCAGGTCACGTACCTGCAGGGTTGCGTTAGTGGCTCACCTGACACGATGATAGACGAGCAACTGCTCTCCGTCGCAACCAACTGGAGCGTCAAGTCACAGTGCACATTCAGATACCTCAAACAGATGGCGGGCGTTTCGCGGATACAGCAGCAGCATGTGACGTTCATAATAACCGAAGCTGACTACGACGACGTCATGTCAGCGGTGACTGCGGAGGCAGGTTATGTGCGAAACCCCTCAGACAGGCTCCCTGTAGAATCCACCATGACATCAACGACGGAGTCGACCACCTCCACCACCACAACCACGGAATCAACCACAACGTCTTTAGTGGTGAGCACATCATCCACTGCGTCGACAACATCATCGACCACCATGTCAACAGTAGCGTCGGCAACTTCCCCCACTATCTCATCAACCTCGACTACGACATCGACAATAAAGACTAAGCCGACTACGACAACGTCAACCCCCCAACAGCAGATAGTGAAGCCCGGGATAAACCAGTCCATAGATGAGATAGACAGCATGCTCGGGGACATGATAACCACAATCAACAAGACGAAGAAGGAGGAGCCAAAGATGCAGGATAACCTGGTCATCCTCGCGGTCCTCGTAGTCGTCATGATGGTCTCTCTCATACTCCTGGTCTACCTCTACTCGATGATGCGCAGGCCGCAAATCCATAATCGTAGGGTCATACTCCCACCAAGCGTAAGGCGGAAGATGCGGAAAGGCACATGAGAGGCGAAACAGTCTGCGGCATAGACGAGGCCGGTCGCGGCCCAGTCATCGGCCCCCTGGTTCTGGCTTGTGTGACGGTCAACGGCAAAGGCATCGAAAAACTGGTTAAACTCGAGGTCAAAGACAGCAAGAGACTCACCCCCGCGGCTCGAGCGCATCTTGAGCCGCTGATAAAGGAGGTCGCGCTCGAATGGCGCATACTGCGCATAAGCCCCGCTGAGATAGACCTCCTGCGAAAGGGCGCCTCACTCAACCTCATCGAAGCCCAAAAGACGGCCCAGATGATACTATCCCTAAAGAGGAAGCCGACGGTGATAATAGTGGATGCTGCTGACACTGTGGAGGCGAACTACCACCGTAAGCTGGTGGAGTCCATAAATAGCCTCAATGCCAGGTATGAAGTGCCCCACCTGCTTGCGGAGCATAAGGCTGACGACAACTACCCCCCGGTTTCCGCGGCGTCGATACTCGCGAAGGTCGAGCGCGACCGCTGCATCGAGAGACTGAAGAAAAAGCACGGGAACTTCGGCTCAGGCTACCCAAGCGACGAGCTCACCCAAAACTACATCAGAAAAGTCGTACGCTCCGGGGAGATACCGGACTGCGTGAGGAAGAGCTGGAACACACTCAACAGGGGGAAACAGACAAGTATGGGAGAGTATTTATAGAATCCGGGCATATTGGATACACATCATTTCCTACGATGAAAATAATTCACATACTGGTCGCGATACTGTTGGTAGCCTCTAGTCTGACTGCCGCCCAGGGGAATCAGACAGCAGCCAACCAGACGGTGAACCTGTACCTCTTCTGGCGTGAGGGCTGCCCGCACTGCGCGGCAGAGAAGGAGTATCTGAAGGAACTAGAAGTCATGTATCCGCAACTTAGGGTGAACCTCTATGAAGTCAACGAAAACAAGGACCTCTTCGAGGAGTTCGCCCGCAGATACAACACCAGCACACAATACGTCCCAGCCACATTCATAGGCGAACGCTACATAGGCGGATTCGACAACAAAAACTACATCGGCCGCCAGATAGAGGATGCGATAAAGGCGGAGATAAGCCACCTAAACAATGAGACAGTCTGCGACAACAAGCAGACAATCATAATCCCCTTCATCGGGGAGGTCGACCCAAACAGCGTCTCACTACCGGTGTTCACGGTGATACTCGGCGGCCTAGACAGCTTCAACCCCTGCGCGTTCTTCGTACTCTTCTTCCTCCTCTCGCTCATGGTGCACGCTCAATCCCGCAAGCGGATGCTACTCATAGGGTGCATATTCGTGTTCTTCTCAGGGTTCATCTACTTCCTCTTCATGGCAGCGTGGCTGAACGTGTTCCTCATAATAGGGCAGATTAAACTCGTGACCACCCTCGCAGGCCTCGTCGCCCTCATAGTGAGCCTCCTAAACATCAAAGAATACTTCGCCTTCCACGAGGGACCATCCCTCACGATACCAGATGCGGCCAAACCGAAGCTCTTCGAGCGCATGCGAGGCCTCGTCAAAGCCACCGAGCTGCCGTCCATGATACTCGGCACAGCAGTCCTAGCGATTGCGGCGAACACCTACGAACTCCTCTGCACAGCAGGGTTCCCCATAGTCTACACCCGCGTCCTCACCCTAAACCACCTAACCCTGGATGAATACTACCTGTACATCGCACTCTACAACATCGTATACGTCATACCCCTCATGCTAATCGTCGCAATATTCACAATCACCCTCGGCTCAAGGAAACTCAAGGAAGACGAAGGCCGCGCCCTCAAACTCATGAGCGGCCTCATGATGCTATCCCTCGGCCTCATACTCCTGCTTGCTCCGGACATGCTAAACAACCTCATAGCGGCAGCGGGGATACTCCTCGCCACCGTCGCGGTGACGGCCATATTCGTCGCAGCAGACAGGAAAAGGCTGAAAGGGCAGCAGAAGAAAGACTAGGCGCCCCTGAGAACTCCCGCCAGGCCGAAGCGGCCCCTCTGGAACTTCTTCGATAACGTCCCGATGGTCGCTTTCCTGCTCATCCCAGTGTTTATCAGGCTCTCATACTCCGCCGTCGCTGTACTCCTCTCCTCCTGTGTCCATCGTTTCCCTGCATTGACGTTAACGTCTCTCTCTGGTTTCCTCAGCATCGTAAGAAGGTACCCTGGCTTAAGGGATTTCATCTCCTTTATCTTCTTGTCGAATATCTTTTTTGACACTTCGAAGCCGACTGCATTCCTCCCCAGGCCTATCGTGACTTTCGCAGTGGAGAATCCTCCGAGGAATAGGTCGCATACGGTGTCCCCCTCGTTGCTACTGTATTGTATCATCTTCGTGAGCAGAGTGGTCGGCAGCTCGTTCTTGTTCTTTTCCACACCAGGCTTATACTCCCTGTTGATTACCCAGACGTCCTCCCTATCCTGGTAGTTGAGGGAGCCCTCGGATTCATCCTGCTCTTGCAGGCCGAACCTGCATCCCGTATTGAACGTCCTCTTGCCGCCAGGCTTCGCCCAGTAGAGTATGTGGTAGTGTGATGAGACATACTTTGTCTTCGTGTAGACTCCGAAGTTGTATTTCCAGATGATATGGTTCACTTCCCTGAGTTTCGTCTCATGGAGGGCGTTAAGTATGTGGTGGAGGTTCGTGTAACCGGATACTACGTAAATCTGGCCGCCGGGGCGTAGTATCCGCTCGGCCTCTGCAATCCAGTCCCGGCTAAACTTCCCGTACACCTTTGCTGGAACTTCGATGTAACCGTCAACGACGTATGACTCGTCCCTGTTATAGTGCTTGTGGAGTTTGTCGCCACCTATCCCGTATGGGGGGTCTGTGATGATGAGGTCGACGCTGCCGTCTGGGATGTGCCGCCTACATCCCTCGATACAATCCTCGTTGTAGAATCTGTTGCCTTCAAAGCAGACATCAGTTGTGTGCTTCATGCCATATACACTCTGTCTAGAGCACATATAAAGCCATATGGCTATTTTTATATATTTATAACCTAAATAATAGTTATAATAACCTAAATTGAGGTTACATTATGGACTTGTTGGGGTTTTTGAAATCCAGTGACGGGGCTAGGAAGGTCTTCGGGAAGCAGGAGTTGAAGATAATAGAGAAGCAGGTGCGCGGAGTCAAAATGACCCAGTCTGAGCGTAACCGGCTTTCCAGGGATATACGGGCCAAATTAAGGTTCATACGGGATGCATCAGCCTACAGCGATGAGTTCAGCCTGAAACGAGCATCTAAACTGAAAAAAACCGTTGCTGAAGCCGTGGATACAATAAAAAGAGACCCTTTAGCCGCAGCCATAGATGAGATAATCCTCTTCGGCTCAGCTTCTAAGAATGACATCACTTTTCGCTCGGACATAGACATAGCAGTTAAATTCAAGAGCATAGATACTAAAGAGTCCACAACGTTCCTCGCGAGGATTCTAGGCCGCGTGGACTCAGGGGTTGACGTGCAAGTATACAATCAACTGCCTGAAGAAATAAGGAAAGAAATCGATGAAGGAGGTAGAGTACTATACAAGCGATGAGAATACTCGACAAGATATCGGAGATAGAGAGATATAGCGAATAACCTAAGTTTTGAACATTCAAAAAATAGATTCCGTCGAATCCATAGGTTATTCGCTATATACGATAGCAAATGCACATTGTTGAATGTTCAATTACATTTGCTATCGTATATACCTCGCTGAATTATCGCAGATAAAACCTCACAGCTTCGTCGAGTACAAGCAGTTAAAGACGAAGGCTGCATGTGAGCGGTATTTCGAGAAGATTGTCGAATCTGCGGTGGACTTGACCTTCCTGCTCCTTAAGGAGAGGCACCTGGCGATTCCAGAGGAGGACAAGGAGGCATTCGACATGCTGGCTCTCGAGGGCATCATCCCACGCGAGGTCGCTGAACATCTTAAGGACGCCAAGGGCATGAGGAACCTGATAACCCACTCCTACGGGGGAGTCGATGACGAGACAGTCTACAATTCGATAGTCAATGAACTAGAAAGAGACGTGAACGAATTCATAAAACACGCTAAAAAGATAAGGTAAGATTACGGCCTGTTAAGGTCGGTTACTCCAGATTCGCCCACAGCATCGATTTTTGATATCTCATCATGGATCTAATCCATGCCCCAGCTTGTCGACTAAAAAGGATAAACTTATATGCTATCCCATCCAATCCCTTAATATGGTGTTCGCATGAATCACACAATCCACAAAAAATCCCCCCACCTAAAGATTCTATATCTGGCTCTTACATTCGGGCTTCTGTCAAATATGGTTTCAGCGGCGTGTAGTAATGAGGCTATGTGTGCTTTGTTCTGTACCAACTTCGGGGGCGTCGCTAGCCTCACTGACTGGGCTGGAGGTGGTGCGGGATTTGGGCAATGTGCGGGTAAAATAAGAACATGCGTATGCAACAATCAACCTGCCTTTGCGTGGCCGCCCCTGTATGAGGAAGACTATAACTCCTGCACAGATTTTCCAGCAGGTGTATGGACACAGACAAAGGGTGGGGTTTGTATTGGTGGCCAATGCAATATTTATCTCTGTGGTCAATCAATACTCAGCGGCTGTCCGGGCTCAAGTACCACAGGGTACGGGGACGGCTGCTCTAATGAAATCCCATCCTGCTGCAACGGCCTACATGAGGGGGGAGAATGCTACAACTCAGGATACTCCCACTGCTGCAACGACGGATCCCAATATGGGGTGAGCTGGAACCCGCACGCCGCCTCAATATCACCTTATCAATACTGCTGCGGCCCTACAGCCTGTGACTCCCCACAGCTATGTTGCGGGCGGGAATGTTGCCCGATTGTAACAGAATATGATCAACCTGTATGTGACACGCTAACAGGGACCTGCTGTCCGTCCAATAGGATAAGGTGTACGTGGGAGAGTTCCCAACAAGGTGGTACTGGGGTATGTGCTTGGGCATCTTGTTGTGCGAGCGGATACTCGACCTGTATAGGGGGTCTGCAGGACGTCTGCTGCAATGACCTCACCCAAACCTGCTACCCTAGGGTATTGCAGGGTAAATGTTGCTTAA
>Ga0315284_10007648_pt1 | contig 15426 bp, 28 predicted proteins | sample YL17G09_16_MG_FD_203696 | JGI IMG/M metagenome (GOLD analysis project Ga0315284, IMG submission 203696) | Sediment microbial communities from Yellowstone Lake, YNP, Wyoming, USA - YL17G09_16 | ecosystem: Environmental > Aquatic > Freshwater > Lake > Sediment | place: USA: Wyoming | collected... | reverse complement strand
TTTCAATGGGTATCGGCCGCAGTATTACTTTCGGACGACGGACGTGACGGGGGTGGCGACGTTGCCGGAGGGGGTGGAGATGGTGATGCCTGGGGACAATGTGAGCTTGTCGGTGGAGTTAATCACGCCGATTGCGATGGAGAAGGAGCTGCGGTTTGCGATTCGGGAGGGGGGACGGACGGTCGGCGCAGGGGTCATCAGCGATATCCTCGAGTAGGAAAAGAAGGGGTTGAACATGACAGCTCAGAAGATCAGGGTTTGTTTGAAATCTTACGATCATAGATTGCTGGATAAATCGGCCGCTGAAATCGTGGAGACCGTCCAGCGGACGGGTGCCAGTGTTGCGGGCCCCATTCCCCTTCCTACGAAGATTAACAAATACTGTGTGCTTCGATCGCCTCACGTGGATAAGAAATCGAGGGAGCAGTTTGAGATTCGGACCCATAAGCGTCTCTTGGATATTTTGGAGCCAACCCAGCAGACCGTCGATGCGCTCATGAAGCTTGAGCTGGCAGCTGGGATCGATGTCGAGATTAAACTCTAACGTTTTCTTGAAGTCTAGGACGGATAACCATGAAGAAAATACTGGGGATCATCGGGAGAAAAATAGGAATGACGCAGCTCTTTCTGGAAGATGGTTCCGTCGTTCCTGCCACTGTGGTCCAGGCTGGACCCTGTAAGGTGATCCAGAAAAAGACGAAAGAGAAAGAGGGTTACGACGCGCTTCAGCTTGGATTCCTGGAGAAGAAGGAACGGCTGGTCAACAGACCTCTTTCCGGACATTTCAAGAAAGCGGGTGGAAGCCCTTTCTATTTCTTGAAGGAGTTTCGTGTGGAAAACACGGAAGGCTATGAGATGGGTCAGGAAGTGACGCTCAACCTGTTCAAGCCGGGGGATGTGGTCGATGTCACAGGATACAGCAAAGGGAAAGGGTTCGCAGGTGTCATAAAGCGGCATGGCTTCCATGGTTTCCCTGCCTCTCGCGGAACGCACGAGTACTTCCGACATGGCGGCTCCATCGGCTCCAATTCCTATCCTGCCCACGTTTTTAAGGGGAAACGGATGCCGGGACAGTTAGGGAATCAGAGGGTGACCGTCCAAAACATCAAGGTCGTGGATGTCAGGGAAGATCAGAATCTCATTCTCCTTCAAGGGGGAATTCCGGGAGCACCCCATGGATTGATTCTGATACGAAGTGCCACCAAGGCCAAGAAGAAACCTGCTTCGTCACGTGCATGATCAAGAGGACGCCATGGCCAAGCTAGCCGTTTATAACATTGGAAATGAAAAGGTGAGCGATCTGGAACTGGATGATCGAATCTTCGACGTCGACGTGAAACCGTCCTTTTTCTATGATGCCGTCCGAGCGAATTTGGCTTCCCAGAGAAAGGGGACCGCCTGCTCGAAAAACAAAACCTCTGTCCGAGGAGGCGGCGCAAAGCCCTGGAGACAAAAAGGGACTGGAAGGGCCCGGGCCGGGTCGAGGCGATCGCCGCTCTGGAAAGGAGGCGGGTCGATCTTTGGTCCGATGCCGAGAAGCTACTCCGTTCCCCTTCCCAAGAAGGTGAAGGTGGCTGCCTTACGGGCGGCCTTGACGATGAAACGGCAGGAAGGAAAGTTGGTCTTGTTGGACGATTTTCCCATGGAAGGATTTAAGACCCGCCAGGTACTCGAGGTTCTCAGAAGATTTGAGGTCGAGGACGCACTCATCGTTACAGACAAGAAGCACCTTCTCCTGGAACGGTCGGCCCGAAATATCCCGGACGTTCAAGTCATGTCCTATGCGGGATTGAACGTTTATGACATCTTAAATCATGAGCATTTGATTCTGCTGAGCCCGGTGATTCAAAGGATGCAAGGGACGGTGTCGTGATGAAAGAATCGCAAAAGATCATCCGAAGGCCTCTGGTGACCGAAAAAAGTACCCGGCAGAAAGAGGAAGGCCGCCAATATGTGTTTGAGGTGGATCCGGAGGCCAATAAGATAGAGATTCAACACGCGGTCGAGCAGCTCTTCAAGGTGAAGGTCCTGCATGTACGTACCTCTAATGCACTGGGCAAACTGAAGAGGGTCGGAAGGAAGTTTGGGAAAAGGCCTGACTGGAAGAAGGCGATTGTGACGTTGAAAGAAGGGGATCGGATCGGTTTCTTCGAAGGAGCCTAAACAAAACAATTTTAGGATTTCGAATTCAATGGAGTTTGAAGATGGGGATCAAAAAGTTTCGGCCAACGTCTCCGGGAACAAGATTTAAGACCGTCTCAACCTTTGAGGAGATCACGTCCACGAAGCCAGAGAAAAGCCTCCTTCTTCCACTGAACAAGACTGGAGGAAGGAACTGTTACGGACGGATCACGGCTTGGCATCGAGGGGGAGGTCATAAACGGCAGTATCGAATCATCGACTTCAAAAGGGACAAGCGAGAGGTTCCCGCGAAAGTGGCTTCCATCGAATATGATCCCAATCGATCGGCACGGATCGCCCTGCTCCACTATACGGACGGTGAGAAGCGATACATCCTGGCCCCCTCCGAAATTCACATGGGAGATCGGGTGGTCGCGAGCCCAGCGGCCGATATCAAGCCTGGCAATGCTCTTCCCCTGAGGAATATTCCCGCAGGAACGTTGATTCATAATATTGAGTTGCAAATGGGAAAGGGGGGTCAACTGGCCCGGACCGCAGGATCGTATGGGCAGTTGGTTGCTAAGGAAGGGAAATATGCTCATATCAAATTGCCCTCTGGGGAGGTTCGCCTGGTTCTACAGGATTGTTATGCCACCATTGGTCAGGTGAGTCCCCAGGAGCACGGGAGCATCACGGTCGGAAAAGCTGGAAGAAACCGTTGGCTGGGGTGGAAGCCTGTGGTGCGGGGTGTGGCCATGAATCCCGTCGATCATCCCCTGGGTGGCGGCGAGGGGAAGAGTTCCGGAGGGAGGCATCCTTGTTCGCCGTGGGGTAAGCTGGAAAAGAAGACACGAAAGAATAAACGTACGGCACATTATATCCTGAAGAGGAGAGACTAATGGCCCGTTCAATCAAAAAGGGGCCCTATGTCGATGCCCATTTGTTGAAAAAGGTGGTCGAGGCCCGAAAGACAAGAGAAGGAAAGGTAATCAAGACTTGGTCCAGAAGGTCCATGGTTGTTCCTGACATGGTCGGATTGACGTTTGCCGTCCACAACGGGAAGAGATTCATCCCGGTCTTTGTGACCGAGGAGATGGTGGGCCATAAGTTGGGAGAGTTCTCTCCGACGCGGACATTCCACGGCCATTCTGGAGACCGCAAGACCAAGGTTAAAGCGAGACCCGCTGCGTAGAGGGCCGGAGTAAACAATGGAAGTCAGGGCAAAATTAAGGTTTGTGCGGATTTCACCCACGAAGGCTCGATTGGTCGCCGATCTGATCCGGGGTAAAGGATCGGAAGAAGCCCTCCATCTACTGATGTTTACGCGGAAGGCGTCTGCAAAAATACTGGGTAAACTATTGAAATCAGCCATTGCCAATGCCACCCAGAAAAAGACGATTGATGTGGATCGTCTCTATGTTAAGAAGATTGCCGTGGATCAGGGGCCGGTGATGAAACGACATCTGCCCAGGGCCTTGGGTCGTGCCACCGTGATTCGGAAGAGGACAAGCCACATTCTCATTGTTCTGGATGAAAAGTAAGGGAGGACAAACCTTGGGACAGAAAGTGCATCCAATCAGTTTCCGGCTGGGATTCATCAAGACTTGGGCATCCCGATGGTATGCGGATAGAGATTATCCTCAACTCTTGATTGAAGATCTTCGTATTCGAGATTATGTGAAAAAGAAGCTCTACCACGCGGGTGTTTCCAAGATCGAGATCGAGCGGGTGGCCAGCAAGGCTAAAAAGGCCAAAGTGACGATCTATACGGCACGCCCGGGGATCATCATCGGAAAAAAGGGGGCCGAGGTAGAGAATCTTCGAAGGGAACTTCAAAAGATGACTCAAAAGGAGATCTTTATCAATATTCAAGAGGTCAAACGGGCGGAGACAGATGCCCAATTGGTGGCTGAGAATGTGGCCCTCCAGCTGCAAAGACGGATGGGGTTCCGAAGGGTGATGAAAAAGGCGGTGGGTTCTGCCATGAAACTCGGGGCCAAGGGGATCAAGATCGCATGTGCCGGAAGATTGGGCGGAGCGGAGATCGCTCGAAGAGAATGGTACCGGGAAGGCCGTGTCCCTCTCCACACCCTCCGGGCGGATATCGATTTTGGTTTGGCCGAATCCAAGACCACCTATGGGATCATCGGGGTCAAGGTCTGGATCTTCAAAGGAGAAATTTTCCCAACCAAAGAAGGGGATGAGCGAGCCGCGTAGCAGGGGAATGAATGACGAGGACTGAGGATCTCGCTGCGAGTCTTCTTTGAATGCTCAGTTCCCAGCGTTCAATCCCGGCGACTGATGAGGAAATGAACCATGTTGATGCCGGCAAAAACGAAGTATCGGAAGCAACAAAAGGGGCGGATGCGAGGTCAAGCCTCTCGAGGGAACTGCCTTAATTTTGGAGACTTCGGTCTACAGGCCACAGAGTGCGGATGGTTGACCAGCCGTCAGATTGAGGCGGCACGAATCGCAATGACCCGATTTATCAAGCGAAGCGGTCGGATCTGGATCCGTATTTTCCCGGATAAACCGCTTACGAAGAAACCCGCAGAGACCCGAATGGGAAAGGGAAAGGGACCTCCAGAGGATTGGGTGGCCGTCATTCGGCCCGGGCGCATCCTTTACGAGATGGAAGGTATTCCTGAAGACCGTGCCAAAGAGGCCTTTCGGCTCGCCTCTCATAAATTGTCCATTGCGACGAAATTTGTTTCGAGGGGAGGTCCTCTGTGAAAGCCAAGGATCTTCGCCTCCTGAATGAAGGAGAGTTGTTTCAAAAGGAAAAGGAGCTGAACGAGGAGCTTTTCAATCTTCGTTTTCAGCAGGCGACTGGGCAACTGGACAATCTCATGCGAATCCCTCAGGTCAAACGGGATATCGCTCGGGTGAAGACGATCGTCAAGGAGAAGACCCACCCCAAAGGAAAGTAACGTCCATGGCAGAAAGAGGAAAACAGAAGACATTAGTGGGCGTCGTGGCGAGCGACAAGATGGATAAGACGGCGGTGGTGATGGTCAATCGGTTGGTCCTCCATCCCATCTACAAAAAGTATATCCGGAAAAGAAAAAAGGTGAAGGCCCACGACGAGGCAAATGCATGTCATATCGGAGATAAGGTTTTGTTGATTGAAACGCGTCCGCTGAGCAAAGAGAAGCGGTGGCGTGTCAAGGAGATCCTTGAGCGGGCCGCTTAAGTGGAGGGTGGAACGAAGAATGTGGAAGGTGGATTGAGAAAAAGGACTGTGTTTAGAATTCCTCTCCACCCTCTGGCTGCCACCGACTGGTTACAGCGGCAGGGGAGTCTAACCTATGATCCAGATGCGAACAATCCTTGAGGCCGCTGATAATTCAGGGGCGAAGAAATTGGGATGCATTAAAGTCCTGGGCGGGACGCGGCGGAGGTACGCGACCCTTGGGGATATCATCGTGGTGTCTGTCAAAGCTGCGCTTCCCAATTCCAAAATAAAGAAGGGGGATATGGCCCGAGCGGTGATCGTTCGGACGAAAAAAGAGGTCCAGCGCCCGGACGGCTCCTATATCAAGTTCGATGACAACTCGGCCGTCCTCATCAACCCCCAAGGGGAACCGATCGGGACACGCATTTTCGGCCCTGTCGCTCGGGAACTGAGGGCCAAACGCTTTATGAAGATCATCTCCTTGGCTCCGGAAGTGCTGTAAGGTCCGCCGTGCCCATGGATGGAAGGGGAAAACAAAGATGATCGTCCCAAGGTTTCATATTAAGAAGAATGACTTGATCATGGTGGTCCAGGGAAGGGAAAGGGGCAAAAGTGGCCGAGTCCTCAGAGTCCTTCCAGAGAAAAAAAAGGTCATTGTGGAAAAGATCAATTTTGTTAAGAGGCATACGCGTCCTCACGGTCAACAACGACGAGGAGGGATCTTGGAAAAAGAAGCCCCCCTCCATATTTCCAACGTCAGGCTTCTCTGCGAAAAGTGTAATAAACCCGTTCGCATCAGACACCGGGTCTTGGAAGGCGGCAAGAAGGCACGGGTCTGCCATAAATGCGGGGAAAGTTTTGATAAATAGGTGAACCCATGGCTCGAGCGGAAGAGATCTACCGAGAAAAGACTGTCCCTGCCATGATGAAGCGATTCAATTATCGGAGCATCATGGAAGTGCCAAAGTTGGGCAAGATCGTCGTCAATATGGGACTCGGGGAGGCCATCCAGAATATAAAAATCCTCGACTCTGCGGCTCAAGAGCTGAGCCTGATCACGGGACAGAAGCCCGTCATCACGAAAGCGAAGAAGTCGATTGCCCAGTTCAAACTGAGGACGGGGATGCCCATCGGATGCATGGTCACGCTCCGAAAGGAACGGATGTACGAGTTCTTCAATCGTCTCGTCAATACCGCCCTCCCACGGGTCAGGGACTTTAAGGGTCTTTCAGGAAAGTCCTTTGATGGGAGGGGAAATTATGCCTTGGGAATCCGCGAACAGTTGATCTTTCCGGAGATTCATTACGATAAGGTTGAAAAGGTAAAAGGGATGAACATCGTCATCGTGACCACTGCGAAGACGGATGAGGAAGCCATGGAATTGTTGAGGCTGATGGGAATGCCTTTTAGGAATTAAATCCCCTTCTTCCCCGCTTGACTCAAGGGGGGAGCATCGCGGCCCAGAACGGACGGGGGATCAGGAGGAAGACGTTGGCAAAACTGTCATTGATGAACAAGGCTAAAAAGCCACAGAAATTTAAGGTGCGCGAATACCATCGTTGCCCTCTCTGTGGCAGAGCGAGAGGGTATTATCGAAAGTTTAACATGTGCCGCCTGTGCCTGAGGAAATTTGCGTCCCGAGGAGAGATCCCGGGAGTCATCAAATCCAGTTGGTAAAACTGCGGGGGTTCCTATGTCCATGACCGATCCATTGGCCGATATGTTTGTGAGGATTCGGAACGGATCCAAGGCGAAGTTTGAAAAGGTGGATATCCCCTCTTCCAAGCTGAAAAAAGAGATCGCAAAGATTTTGAAAGAGGAAGGGTTCATTAAGAACTATAAAACGATCACGGGAAACGAGCAGCATGAAATGATCCGAATCTTTCTCAGGTACGATGCCAGCCGCAAAGGGGTCATTCATCTGAAACGGGTCAGCAAACCGGGGCGGAGGGTCTATGTGGGGACAGACCAGGTCCCATCTGTCATGGGGGGATTGGGGCTTTCGATCCTCTCTACGCCCAAAGGGATTCTGACGGAAAGAGCCTCTCGACAGGCCCATGTGGGAGGAGAGGTGCTCTGTCACGTCTGGTGATCATCAAAAGGGTAGACCGTGGGAAGGAGATGGAGCAACCCTTTCCTTTCTGCCTTCCACTCTCTGAGTGAGGTTGTCATGTCTCGAATTGGAAGAATACCGATTGCATTATCGAAAGAGGTCAACGTTGCCTGTGATCGGGCAAAAGTGGAGGTGACGGGGCCCAAAGGTCATCTCGCCTATCAACTCCCTCGGGGGATCTCGGTCTCTGTAGAAGACGGCAAAGTTTCGGTTCAACGTGAGCATGATGACCGGTCGTCCAGAGCCCTTCATGGCCTGGCAAGGAGTCTCGTGTCGAATATGGTGGCAGGCGTCACGCGAGGTTTTGAGAAGAAGCTGGAGATCGTGGGAGTGGGCTTCCGAGCTGACGTTGAAAAGAATGCACTCAAGTTGACGCTGGGGTTCTCCCATCCCATTTTCTATGCGATCCCAGAGGGCATCCGCGTGGAAGTCGAAAAACAGACGGTGATCACGGTGAAGGGGATTGATAAGCAGCAGGTGGGGACGGTCGCGGCCCAGCTCCGTTCGATCAAGCCGCCGGAACCTTATAAAGGGAAGGGCATCCGTTATCAGGGTGAGCATATTCGGAAGAAGGTAGGAAAGACAAAAGCCTAAAGAGGTCCGCCACCGTCAGTAAGCGGGTATGTGTGACTGCTTGAAACGGGGCCGGGGAGGGACATCCTTGGAGAGCCAAAAAGAACGAGCTCGACTCAAAAGAAAAAAGAGGGTGAGGAGCCACATCCGTGGGACGACGGAGCGGCCGCGCCTCAATGTCTTCAGGAGCTTGAAGCATACTTATGCCCAGGCCATCGTGGATACGACCGGGGAGACGGTAGCGAGCGCATCGACGTTGAGCCCTGAGGTACGAGAGACGCTCAAGCATCCGGGGAATGTGGAATCGGCGAAAAAGGTGGGCGAACTTATTGCTAAGAGATGCGTTGAGAAAGGAATTAAAAAGGTTGTGTTTGACCGAAACGGGTATCTCTATCATGGTAGGATTAAGGCCTTGGCCGAGGCCGCTCGAGCGAGCGGTCTGATCTTTTAGTGCCGCAGCGATCCGGGAGGAGTGGACCTTGCCAAAGATTGATCCAAGCACATTAGAATTGACTGACCGAGTCGTTTATATCAACCGCGTCGCCAAGGTGGTGAAGGGAGGGAGACGATTTAGCTTCAGTGCCTTGGTGGTGGTCGGCGACGGGAATGGCCATGTGGGATGGGGTCTGGGAAAAGCGAATGAGGTCCCGGAGGCCATCCGGAAGGGAATTGAGCATGCCAAGGGAACTCTCGTCAAGGTGCCGATCATGAATAAGACCATCCCTTTTGAAGTGATGGGAAAATATGGAGCTGCGAAGGTGATGCTCAAACCTGCCTCGGATGGAACGGGAGTGATCGCGGGAGCTGCGGTCCGGGCCATTGCGGAATCGGCAGGGATTCGAAATATCTTGACAAAATGTCTCGGGTCCACGAACCCCCACAACCTGATCAGAGCCACGCTGAATGGCATCAGCCAATTAAAGGTGCCGGAAGAGGTGATGAAAAAGAGACAGCAGAGAGGGGAGGACGCCTGAGAGGTTCTCATGGAAAAGACGATTCACGTGAAATGGACGAAGAGTGGCATCGGGCAGTACGGTTATCAGAAAGAGACCATCAGAGGCCTCGGATTTAGGCGACTCCATCAGACCCTTGTCCTGCCGGATCGACCTGAAATTCGAGGGATGATTCAGCGGGTAAGCCATTTGGTAGAAGTCCTTGAATCAACGGAAGGGGAATAAGGATGCATCTGGGAGAATTGAAGCCTCCAAAAGGATCCAGGAAGAAAAGAAAACGTGTGGGACGAGGGATCGGTTCCGGCCATGGCAAGACAGCCTGTAAGGGCGCGAAAGGGCAGAATGCCCGATCTGGCAGGAGCACCAAGGCCGGCTTTGAGGGAGGGCAGATGCCCCTCCAGAGGCGTCTGCCCAAGAGTGGATTTCGGAATCCTTTTCGGAAGTCCTATGCCATCCTCCACGTAAGGGATCTAAATCGATTCCCGAAGGACACGGTGGTCGAACCAGCGCTTTTGGTCCAATCAGGAATCCTCAAGAGGAGCGAGGACCCTGTCAAGCTTCTCTCGGATGGAGAACTTCAGCATCCCCTGACCGTTCGTGTCCACAAGGTGAGTCAGGCCGCTCTTAAGAAAGTAGAAGCTGCTTCCGGCAGGGTCGAGGTGATCGGTTCATGATCTCAGGGGTTCAAAATATCTTTAAGATTCCGGAGCTGAAGCGAAGGATTCTGATCACCTTCCTCTTCCTTGCGATCTATCGGATTGGGGTTCATATCCCGACGCCCGGGATCAACGGAGACGCCCTTGCTTCTTTCTTTGCACAGGCGAGAGGAACGCTCTTCAGCCTGATCGATATGTTCTCAGGAGGAGCACTGGAACGGCTTTCGGTCTTTGCCCTGGGGATCATGCCTTACATCAGCGCCTCGATCATTCTTCAACTTCTCACGGTGGTCATCCCTTATCTGGACCGTCTTCACAAAGAAGGCGAAATCGGTCGGAAGAAGATTGTGCAATATACGCGCTATGGCACCGTCGTCCTCAGCATGGTCCAGGGGTTTGGGATCGCGGTTGGCTTGGAGAACATGAGGGGAGCGGCGGGGGAGATGATCGTTCTCGTCCCCGGATGGTCCTTCCGAATCTTGACGGTCATCACGCTGACCGCCGGCACGGCCTTCATCATGTGGCTGGGCGAGCAGATTACAGAGAGAGGGATTGGAAACGGCATCTCTTTGATCATCTTTGCAGGAATCGTTGCCCGAATGCCCAATGCCGTTGCGAAGTCTTTTGAGCTTTTTCGCATCGGCCAGATGGATATCCTGAGCATCCTGATCATCATCGTCATCATGGTCCTGGTGGTGGCGGTCATCATCTTTGTGGAGACCGGTCAGCGCCGGCTCCCGGTCCAATATGCTAAGCGGATCGTGGGGAGGAAGGTTTACGGTGGACAGAGCACCCACCTACCGCTGAAATTGAACACGTCGGGTGTGATTCCCCCCATCTTTGCTTCTTCCATCCTGATGTTTCCGCTGACGATTGCTAACTTTATGCCGAAAACCTGGCTGGATGCCCATCCGTGGGTTCAATCCATCTTCAACAGCCTCGGCCCTGGTGCGCTTCTCTATAATCTCCTGTATGTCGGATTTATCATCTTCTTCTGCTATTTTTATACGGCGGTCACCTTCAATCCTAATGACGTTGCCGAGAATATGAAAAAATTCGGTGGATATATTCCAGGCATCCGACCCGGGCAGAAGACGGCAGAGTATATCGATAAGGTGCTCACCCGGATCACCCTTGGAGGGGCGATCTATGTATCGGTGATCTGCGTGTTGCCCACCATTCTCGTGAGGCGGTTCAATGTGCCTTTCTACTTCGGAGGGACCGCTCTGCTCATCGTGGTCGGCGTGGCCTTGGACACCGTCCAGCAGATTGAGGCCCACATGTTGACGAGACACTATGAGGGGTTGATGAAGAAGGGGAGATTGAAAGGAAGACGGGGATAATAGAGAAAGTTTCCGGGTGGAGCATCTATGCCGAAGGAGGAAGCCATCGTCGTGGAAGGGAGGGTTCGGGAGACCCTTCCCAATGCCATGTTCCGAGTGGAATTGGAAAATGGGCACAAAGTGTTGGCCCATATTTCTGGAAAGATGAGGATGCATTTCATCCGGATCCTCCCTGGAGACAAAGTGACAGTTGAACTGTCACCCTATGATCTCACTCGGGGGAGAATTATTTTTAGGGAGAAATAGAGACAGTGAAAGTAAGGGCTTCGGTCAAGAAGATATGCGACAAATGTAAGATTGTGAAGCGGAAAGGGGTCGTCCGGGTGATCTGTGAAAACCCCAAGCATAAACAGAGGCAAGGCTAGCTAGGGCGTGGTCAGTGGGGAATGGCAGGTCGTTTTGCTCCTGTTCCTCCGCTCTTACCCCTCGACATTCCACTTTCGCGATAAGGAGTGAACCATGGCACGTATTGCAGGTGTTGATCTTCCGAAGGACAAACGAGTAGAGATCGCCCTCACCTATATCTATGGGATTGGGAGATCCTCGGCTAATAGAATTCTCGACAAAGGGATGATCAACAAGGATACGAAGGTGAACCAATTGACGGAGGGAGAGGTCGTCCGCCTCCGAGACATTCTGGAACAGGAGTACAAGGTGGAGGGAGATCTCAGACGTGAGGCGGCGACGAACATCAAGCGATTGATGGACATCGGTTCCTACCGGGGGCTTCGACATCGAAAGTCTCTGCCCGTTCACGGTCAAAGGACTCATACCAACGCCAGGACACGCAAAGGGCCTCGCCGGGCAATTGTTGGAAAGAGAAAAGAGAAGGAATAGACCGCTCAAGGAGGAGATATGGCCAAAGGGGAGGGGGTCAAGAAAAAGAAGGTCAAGAAAATGGTTGCATCAGGGATCGCCCACATTCAGGCGACCTTTAACAACACCATTGTCACCATTACCGATAAAGAGGGGAATGTAGTGACGTGGTCCAGCGCGGGGACTCAGGGTTTTAAGGGGTCGCGAAAAAGCACCCCGTTCGCAGCCCAGTTGGCAGCGGAGGGTGCAGCCAAGAAAGCGATGGAGCATGGGATGAGGTCCATCGATGTTTACGTGAAAGGTCCCGGGGCCGGGAGGGAATCCGCCCTCCGATCGCTTCAGGCAGCCGGCCTGAGGGTTCATCTCATCAAAGATGTTACGCCCATTCCTCACAATGGGTGCCGTCCTCCCAAACGGAGGAGGGTCTAAGGAGGTTGAACGTTGGCGAGGTATACGAAATCGGTTTGTCGGCTTTGTCGGAGGGAAAACCTCAAACTCTTTCTGAAGGGAGAGAGATGCTATACGGAGAAGTGTGCCATCGATCGGAGAGCCTATCCTCCTGGACAACATGGACAGGGTAGGAAGAAATTTTCCGCTTATGGCGCCCAGTTGCGGGAAAAGCAAAAGGTCAAGAGGATGTACGGCCTTCTGGAAAACCAATTCCGCAATACTTTTTTCGAGTCGGACCGGCGGAAAGGCATCACCGGAGAAATCCTCCTCTCCCTTTTGGAAAGACGATTGGATAATACTGTCTACCGTTTGGGCTTTGCCAATTCGAGAAATGAGGCGCGCCAGCTGGTGCGGCACGGGCACTTCCGGGTCAACCAAACGAAGGTGAACATTCCTTCCTATCTGGTGAAGCCGGGGGATGTCATTCAGCTGCGGGAGAAGAGTAAGAAGGTTGTCCGGATCTTAGAGGCTTTAGAAGGAATGGCTCGACGAGGTGTTCCTCCATGGTTGGAATTGGACAAGGAACAGCTGAGGGGACAAGTGAAGACTGTGCCGAGTCGCGAGGACATTACGATCCCCATTCAGGAGAATTTGATCGTTGAGCTTTATTCTAAGTAATCGGCTCGACCTTTTTTCAGGGAGGCAGTATGCAGCAGAAAAGTTGGAAAGATCTTATTCGACCGAAACGGCTAGAAGCGGAAAAAGAAACTTTAACGTCTTCTTACGGAAAGTTCGCCGCCGAGCCCTTTGAACGGGGATTCGGCATTACGATCGGGAATTCCCTTCGACGGGCCCTGCTCTCTTCGCTTCAAGGCGCTGCGATCGTGTCCGTTAAGATCGATGGAGTCCTTCACGAGTTTTCGACGATCCCGGGTGTGAAGGAGGATGCCACCGAGATCTTGCTCAATCTCAAAGAGGTTCGGCTGAAGCTTCACACCGAAGGTCCTAAGACGATTCGAGTGAAAGCAGAGGGGCCCAAAGTGGTCAAGGCAGGAGACATCCTCACCGGGGAAGCGGTGGAAATCCTCAACCCAGACCATCTCATTGCCACCCTTTCGAGGGATGCCAAACTCTCCATGGAGTTGATGGTGAAGACGGGCAGGGGTTACGTTCCTGCGGAGAGGAACAAGGAGGAAGACCAGCCGATTGGGACCATTCCCATCGATGCCATCTTCTCTCCCATCCGGAAGGTCAACTATGCGGTCACGAACGCTCGGGTAGGTCAAATCACAGACTATGACAAATTGACGATAGAGGTCTGGACGGATGGCAGCCTCCATCCAGAGGAAGCGGTGGCTCATGCCGCGAAGATCCTGAAGGAGCAACTCTCCATCTTCATCACCTTTGAGGAAGAGGAAGAGGTCGAAGGCGTCAAGGAAGTAGAAGTAGAGGACAACGAAGTCTTGAACGAGAATCTCTTCCGGAGCGTCGATGAGCTGGAGCTCTCCGTCCGATCGGCCAACTGTCTGAAACATGCCAATATTAAGTTGATTGGGGATCTCGTTCAAAAGACAGAGGCAGAGATCCTGGCTACGAAGAACTTTGGACGAAAATCGTTGAACGAGATCAAGGAAATCTTAACGGATATGGGTCTGAGCCTGGGAATGAAATTGGAAAACTGGCCTCCCAAGAAGATAGAAGAGAAGATGGAAGCAGAAGTGACTGGATAAGGAGGAATGGATGAGGCATCGGGTTGCCGGCAGAAAATTCAGCCGTCACAGCCAGCATCGAAAGTGGATGTTTCGTAACATGGTGGTTTCTTTGCTCGAGCACGAGCGGTTGAAAACCACATTAGCGAAGGCCAAGGAGCTTCGAGGCTGGGCGGACAGGATGATCACCTTGGGAAAGAAAGGGAGCCTGCATGCTCGGAGGCAGGCCTTTGCGATGCTTCGGAGCGAAGGGGTCGTTAAGAAACTCTTTGATGAGATCGCTCCCCGGTTCAAGGACCGGCCGGGAGGCTATACTCGGATCTACAAATTGGGGTGGCGGGCAGGCGATAACGCTCCCCTTTCCTTGATTGAACTCGTGACCGCTCCGTCCGCGGGAGAAAAGAAGAAATCGGTGGTCGGGAGGGCAAAAGAGGTTCTCGGAAAGGTCACTCCCAAAAAGAAGGCCAAGGAAGAGAAAGAAGGGGAGGAGAAGAAAGGGCGGAAGGAAAAGAAGGAGACAAAGCCGAAGGCAGAAAAGAAGGCGAAGAAGGAAGAAAAGGAGAAAGAAACTCCTGAGGAGAAGAAGAAACCCCCAAAGAAGAAAAGCAAATAGGCGGAATCAAGAAGGCCCTGTGCCGGTAAGGCACAGGGCCTTTTCATTCGAGAGAGCTTTCACCGGTGAACCACCGATGGGCTGTTAACCTCAAGTGAACTTCGAAAAACTGGACCCACAGGAGGAGGTTCCGGAACTTTCAGAACTTTTTGAAGAACTGAAACCTGAAAGAATTCTTTCAGGTGTTTTCTCCCCACAGTAAGGGCATGTGAGCGATTCGCCTCCCTCTCCCACATTCTGGATTCTTTCAAAAGACCTTTCGCATTTTCGGCATTGATACTCGTAGATCGGCATTTGTTTTCCCTCCTTCTTAATCTTAGCCTCAGCCTCAACCTTTATTTATACTGAGATGACTTCATATCCCGCGGCCTCAATGGCCTTCACAATGCGATCAGGCTCTACCGGTCTCTTGTTTTCGAAGCGGACCTCCCCTTTCTGGAGATCGACGTCAACATTTTGAATCCCCTCCAATTGGCCTAAGGCTTTCTTAACCGACATCACGCAATGCTGACAAGTCATGCCTTTCACTTTCAGCGTGGTGACCATTTCCTCCTCCTCCCTTCAGATCCCCGGAGATCGTCCGGTTCGTCCACGTTTGCAATCCACACAAAACGGGTTCATGCTTTCTTGTGAACGATCACGCCCAGCCCATGAACCTCGACACAGCTTCCTGAAAGTCTTTCAGGGTCTCTCCCCGTTTTGCCACAGACTCGTTCTTGGTCTTATTCAAACATTCCTCCATATAGATCTGTACGATGGCTATGCCTGCCTTTTTCATCGCTGCGATGACGGCGGCTACCTGCGTCATGATGTCCGTACAGGAAACATCCTCCTCCACCATCCGATGGAGACCTCGCACCTGGCCTTCGATCCTTTTCAATCGCATGAGCACTTCGTGTTGTTGCCGCTCGGATGTCATATACCATACCTCCCTAGGGTATAATCTTATAGTAACCTCTCTCTT